>ENA-UZWX01003467-UZWX01003467.1-metagenome-genome-assembly--contig:-Day-4---50m-contig-3467_pt1 | contig 25470 bp, 21 predicted proteins | sample MGYA00260347_ERZ794907 | MGnify/ENA metagenome assembly ERZ794907 | reverse complement strand
TCTCCCTGGGCGATGGTGAAGAAATTTTCGCCGTCTTCGTATTGCAGGCGCTGCACGTAGCGATAGCTGCGGGCAGATTGCAGTTCGCCTTCATTGCGGTAGCGAACACCGGGCTTTAGATGACCGGAGGAAAAGCCCATGGTGGCATCGAAGCGTGACCTGTCGCCTTCCCTGACTCGGTACTGTAGAGAGATATTGTCCTCGTCTTCCTTTTCCTCCCTATCAACCGAGTCACCATCGGAATCACTGAACACCAGATCCAGGCGTTTACTGAGTTTGGGCAACTGCACCTTACCGCGCACGGTCGCGCCGAAGTCATTGCCATCATCCTGGTCCCACTCGTTCTCGAATTCAAGGCGCAAAAAAGACTCTGCCTTTTCAAGATCATAAGTAGGATCACCAAAAAACTCGTCTACCCACTCCACCATCGCCTGTGCCTGGTCAGCGGCGACGGACTGGCCAGCGTCCACCCAATTGACGGGCGGTTCCTCGGTCTCGATCCCTCGCTGGTCTGTGACACGCAGCACCGGCTCCTCAGTGAGTTTTTCAGCTTCAGCGAGCGCAAAGCAGGGCATGAGTGCGATTAGTGCAAGCCAAATCTTCATGTCAGATTACTATTTTGTTTATTGGGTTAGACGATACACTATCCTTTATGGATAAACTCTTCATCTTTTTACAGCATATCGTGCCCCAACACCTGCTCTCACGTTGCACTGGTTGGCTGGCGGAATTGGAACACCCCTCGTGGTTAAAGGACTGGGTGATCGGTTTGTTTATTGGCCGGTTCAAAGTGGATATGAGCGAGGCCGTGGAGCCGGATCCCAAAAAGTATCCTAATTTCAATGCCTTTTTCACCCGGCCCCTAAAAGAGGGTGCCCGACCTGTTGCTGATGCCGATGTGGTGTGCCCCGCTGATGGCGCAATCAGTCAGTTGGGTGACATTATTGACGGACGAATTTTTCAGGCCAAGGGACAGGATTATAGTTGCGTCGAGCTGCTAGGCGGTGACCCTGAATGGGCCGCAACCTTTGCTGGGGGTAGCTTTGCCACTATTTATTTATCACCTCGGGATTACCACCGGGTTCACATGCCTATGGCGGGCAAGCTATTGGGGACAACCTATGTACCCGGCGACTTGTATTCGGTGAATGGCGTGACGGCCGAGAACGTCGAGCGCCTGTTTGCTCGCAACGAGCGCATGGTCTGCTATTTTGAGACGGCAGTCGGTCCCATGGCGATGATTCTGGTCGGCGCGATGGTGGTAGCCGGTATCGAAACTGTGTGGAGTGGTCAGGTCGCCCCTGCACCCAAAACACCGACTTCAGTGGGTTTTCAGCACTTGCCCGAAGCCGTGGCTTTGGAAAAGGGAGAGGAAATGGGGCGCTTTAAATTAGGTTCGACGGTCATCCTCCTGTTTCCCGAAGGTGCGGTGGAGTGGGATGGACGCTACGAAGCCGGTGCTGCTACCCGGCTGGGTGTCTCGCTGGCAGATAAGGCCTAATTCTCCTCCAGAGAGGCGATAATGTGCCTATAGCTTGCCAGCCGTGACGGGGTAATATCCCCTGAGTCAAGCGCCGCGAGGATGGCACATCCCGGTTCTTTTTGGTGCTGGCAGTCACGGAATTTGCAGTAGCCCAAATGGGGTCGAAACTCACGAAAACCCTGCTCCACTTCTTCTTTGTTCATATGCCACAGACCGAATTCGCGAATACCTGGCGAGTCGATGAGGCTGCCGCCACAATCCAGGTGGAATAGTTGCGCCGTGGTAGTGGTGTGAGTGCCCTTTAGGGTGCTTTCTGACAAGGCACCTACCCGCATGCCTGCGTCCGGTAGCAGCACATTTACCAGGGACGATTTACCGACGCCAGATTGGCCGACAAAAACGCTGGTTCGTTCGCGCAGTGCACTGTGCAGGTCTTCCAGACCGCCTTGTTTGCTGGAGGTGTAAAGTACCCGGTAGTCCAGACCCGGATAGATGGCCATCAGTGCCTCCATGTCGGCGCGCAGTTTGACATCGCTGTCCAGTAGATCGGTTTTGTTAACCAGGATGACTGGCTCTATGCCTACGACTTCCGAGGCCACCAGGTAGCGATCCACCAATTTGGCATGAGCTTCAGGGTAGGGTGCTATCACCACAAATATTTGGTCGATGTTGGCGGCTACCGCTTTGAGCTTGCCGTAGGGGTCTGGCCGTGACAGCACACTTTGTCGATCCAGCTGGGCGACAACGACCCCGGTGGGCTCCCCCTCGCACCAAACGACCCTGTCGCCGGTGACCAGACCTTCTATGTTGGCGCGAATATGGCAGCGCTGGCTCACTCCTGGTTCTGACTCTACAGCCACTTGGGTACCATAATGGGCGATGACTAGACCTTCGCGTTCAGGCCCCAGTTCGCCCCCCGTCAGCGCGCTTTCGGCGGCTTCGGTTCGGCGGGCAGCGCGCTTGGCACGCTCTTCCTGTATTTTTTCCACACGCCAGGCTTGCTGGCGACTGAGTTTACGCTTGGACATGTGGCCATTATTGGGTCAGGGAGTGGGCCTGTCGAGGCAATTTGTTACACTGTTGCCCTGTTAAAGCTCAAGAGCGACCTAATATGCAAAGCGCTAGCAATCTTGTCTGGGTTGATTTGGAAATGACCGGGCTGGATCCCGATGAGGATGTGGTGATCGAAATAGCCACCATCGTGACCGATTCAGATCTCAATACCCTGGCAGAGGGGCCGGTGATTGCCATCCATACCAGTGACGAGCGTCTCAATGCCATGGACGAATGGAACACGACCCACCATAACAGTTCGGGGCTGGTGGCAAGAGTCACAGCCAGTGACTATGACGGGCATCGCGCTGCTACCGAGACGATGGCCTTTCTGGAGCAGTGGGTGCCTGCCGGGGTGTCACCCATGTGCGGCAACACGATCTGTCAGGATCGGCGTTTTATGGCGAGGCATTTGCCCGATCTGGAAGCGTTCTTTCATTATCGCAACCTGGACGTGAGCACCCTGAAGATACTGATGCAGCGCTGGCGTCCGGAGCTGGAGGCGGGGTTTACAAAGACCGCCACCCACCTGGCACTGGATGATATTCGTGAATCTATCGATGAGATGCGTTACTACCGCGAGCATTTCTTGCGAATGGAGGCGTGAGGGTAGCGCTATACCCCGGCGGATTTACCTTCCAATTGGCCTAGCGCCCACTCAACATGCTCGCGAACCAGCTCTGATGGAAATTCGGACCGGCTTCGCAGTGCTGCGATGGCCTCATTAGATGCCGGACCATTGCCCAGCCCCACGGCCAGATTTCGTAGCCATCGTTCATGGCCAATGCGCCGGATCGCTGAGCCCTCGGTGCGACTCAGGTAAGTTTCCTTATCCCACAAGAACAGATCTACTAGTTCTGCATCAGCCAGCCCATGTCGTGCTTTGAAATCTGACTCTCCTGTTTCCTGTGCGAATTTGGTCCATGGGCAAACTAATTGGCAATCGTCGCAGCCGAACACGCGGTTGCCCATTAAAGGACGAAGCTCTGGGTCGATGCTGCCATGGTGCTCTATGGTCAAGTAGGAAATACAGCGCCTGGCATCAAGTTCGAACGGACCAACAAAGGCATCGGTGGGGCACAAGTCAAGGCAGGCGGTGCAAGTGCCGCAGTGTTTGCTCTCTTGCGAGCGCGTCTCAGGTAGTGGCAAGTCAGTATAAATTTCACCCAGAAAGAACCAGGAGCCCGCGTCAGGATTGATCAGCATGGTGTTCTTGGCGATCCAGCCGAGCCCAGCCTGTTCCGCGATCGCTCTTTCCAGCACCGGGGCGCTGTCGACAAAGGCGCGAAACTGACCGCCCGTGATTTCTTTTTCGATCCGCGCGGCCAATTGTGCCAGTCGCTTGCGAATGAGTTTGTGGTAGTCGCGGCCAAGGGTGTAGCGCGAGATATAGGCCTTCTCACTGGACGCGAGGACTTCCATCGCGCTGTGGTCTGCCAGGTAATCCATGCGCAGTGAAATGACCCGGCAGGTATCCGGCACCAGCTCTGCCGGGCGCGAGCGCTTGTTACCATGCCGTGCCATGTATTCCATACTGCCGTGGTAGCCAGCATCCAGCCACTTCTGTAAGTAAGACTCGTGCTCGCCAAGGTCTACATCGCTCACGCCCAGTTGCTGGAAGCCAAGTTCATCGGCCCAGAGACGGATTTTAGCCAGCAGCGCCTCGGGCTCTGGCAAAGTAATTTGTGAACCACCTTGTGAAGACATTTGCGTATAATTCGAGTTGCGTCATTTCTGCCTGAGCAGGAATCCAGTGACACCGGGGGCTTTGCACCAATCGCTCCTGGTCCCCATTAGCGTGGGGTGACGGAGTGAATGAATGGACCCTAGCCAATTCGAAGCATTGTACACCGCCAAACAAACCCGTGCGTTAGATCGGTGTGCGATAGAGGATCACAACATCCCGGGGATTACCCTGATGTCACGGGCGGCCGATGCCACGTTTGATAGCATGATTAATCATTGGCCCGAGCCAGAGTTGGTCCAGGTATTGTGTGGCACTGGAAATAATGGGGGCGACGGTTTCCTGGTCGCTGATTTAGCTCACAAGCGCGGTATCAAAACCATCGTATTGCAGGTGGGAGCGTCGGACAAAATTTCTGGCGACGCTTTACTCGCTCGCAATCAGGCCTTGGCGAATGGCGTTGACATTCAGCCCTTTGAAGACGGTGCGGTGCTGTCCTTGGGCGTAGTTGTTGACGCTCTGCTGGGCACAGGCTTGGGTGGTGATGTCCGAGGCGACTACCTGGAGGCGATCACAGAGGTAAATGCCGCTGGCACCTCAGTGGTTGCCGTTGATATTCCCTCTGGCCTCTGCGCGGACACCGGGCGAGTGTTGGGTCAGGCAATAAAGGCAGATATGACAGTGACCTTTATTGGTCTTAAGCGTGGACTATTTGCCTTGGAGGCGATGGATTACACCGGAGATCTGCAATTCGCTGATCTCAGCGTCCCTTCAGAGGTGTATCAGCAGGTGCCCGCTGATTGTCACCGCCTGGAATTGGAGCTGTTATTGGAAGAATTGCGCCCGCGTCCTGCTACCGCTCATAAAGGTATGTACGGCACGGTACTGGTTATCGGTGGAGACTATGGTATGGCGGGCGCTGCGGCGATGGCGGCAGAAGCGGCACTGCGGTGTGGTGCAGGCCTGGTAAAGGTGGCTACTCGCCCTGAACATGTGTCAGCGTTGGTGGCGCGCGCTCCGGAAGTTATGCCCCTGGGCGTAGAGTCCGGGGATGAACTCGAGCCATTATTGGCAAGTGCTGATGTGCTGGTGGTCGGTCCTGGTCTTGGGCAGTCGCCCTGGTCTGAGTATTTACTGCAGGCTGCAGTTGCCAGTGGCAAGCCCATGGTGCTGGATGCAGATGGCTTGAATATGCTTGCCGGCGGAAAGGTGAAGGCCAGAGACGGCATGATTATTACCCCTCATCCCGGTGAAGCCGGCAGGCTGCTTTCCTGCTCAACCGCTGAAGTGCAGGCAGACCGGTTTGCCGCAGTTCGCGCTCTGCAGCAACAGACCGGGGCGGTGGTGGTGTTGAAAGGTAATGGCAGCCTGATTGCAGGCGATGGACAGTTATTGCTCAGTGACTATGGTAATCCGGGTATGGCAACTGGCGGTATGGGTGATGTGCTTGGCGGAGTCATTGCTTCACTGTTGGCCCAGGGATTGGAGCCAGTGGCGGCGTCGGCCCTTGGCGTTTGCCTGCATGGTGCCGCCGGTGATATTGCCGCGGAAGAGGGTATGCGTGGCTTGCTGGCAACAGACCTTATCCCCTGGCTGCGGGAATTATTGGGTTGAGCGCGACTGAAATACAGTTGCTGGCAGACGGCGAAGAGGCGATGGTGTCTCTGGGTAATCGGCTGGCCCGCGCTTTGCAGCCAGGGTCAGTGCTTTACCTTGAAGGCGACCTGGGGATGGGTAAAACCACACTCAGTCGCGGCATTGTTCAAGGCTTCGGTCATAGCGGTGCGGTTAAGAGTCCGACCTATACGCTGGTAGAGCCCTATGAACTTGCGGAACTAAACCTCTACCACTTCGATCTATATCGTCTAGGTGATCCTGAGGAGCTTGAGTTTATGGGCATCCGTGATTATTTCACAGGCGACTCAATTTGTTTGGTGGAGTGGCCTGGCAGAGGTCTGGGCATTTTGCCCCCGGCTGATTTAGTGATTAACATAGAGCGTAAGGGGATGGGACGTCAGCTTGCTTTTAATGCGAATACTGCCAGGGGGCAGGCGGTGTTACAGGACTTGCAAACAGACGCCTGATCAGCATTACCTAAATAACAAGCGCATCAAGCGCGGGAGTGATATGAGCAGGGCATGGATCGGGGCGATCCTGGGCTTTTTCCTGACGGCGACCACCGCGATTGCGGGGGACGTGCACGAGGTGCGACTGTGGCGCGCACCTGACCACACGCGCGTGGTATTTGACCTCACAGGCCCCGCTGAACATAAAATATTTGTCCTGCAAAATCCGACGCGTATCGTTCTCGATGTGCAAGACACTCGCCTTAAAACCAACCTTTCCGACCTCACGCTGACAGATACGCCGATTCGCCAGGTCCGTTCAGCCGCTCGCGATGGTGATGACCTGCGCATAGTGATGGACATGAGTGCCTCGGTGGATCCGCGCAGCTTTTCGCTGAAGGCAAACCAGCAGGCTGGTGATCGCCTGGTGGTCGATTTGTATGATAAAACCGCAACTGCCGCGAAACCCGCGGTCAGGAAAACCGCCACTCAGGACAGTAAACGAAACATTATTATCGCCATCGATGCCGGCCACGGCGGCGAAGACCCCGGTGCCCTGGGCCCGGGACGCCGTCGCGAAAAAGACGTTGTGTTGGCCATCGCCAGAGAAGTAAATGCCCTGTTTAAAGCCGATGTTGGCTTTACACCCACTCTGATTCGTTCAGGGGACTACTACGTTAGCTTGAAAGGTCGTCGCGACCTGGCTCGCAAGCGCCAGGCGGATTTGTTTGTATCTATTCACGCCGATGCCTTTAAGCGCAAAGAGGCCAATGGCGCTTCTGTTTATGCCCTGTCCACCCGAGGTGCGACCAGCACCGCCGCGCGCTATCTGGCACAGCGAGAAAATGCTGCCGACCTTGTGGGTGGCGTCAGTCTTTCTGATAAAGACGATATGCTGGCGGGTGTGCTGGCTGACCTGTCCATGACTTCTACGCTGGATACCAGTTTGCAGGTGGGTGCTCAGGTATTGCGCAACGTCGATAATGTCGCGCGGCTGCATAAAAAGAATGTAGAGCAGGCCGGCTTTGCCGTGCTGAAGTCACCGGACATCCCCTCGATTCTGGTGGAAACCGGTTTCATTTCCAATCCAACCGAGGCGAAAAGGCTCGCCACCAGCAGTTACCAGAAGAAGATGGCCAGGGCGATTCACTCCGGCATTAAGAGCTACCTGTTAGCGCATCCGCCCTCCGGTACCCTGGTGGCCTGGAACAAAGCCCAAGGAGGTACCCAGTATACTATTGCCAGGGGCGACACTCTGTCCGGTATTGCGCAACGCTTCAATGTCTCCCTCTCTACCCTCAAAAGCACCAATGGCATTAGCGGTTCAACTATCAGGATCGGCCAGAAGCTCACCATCCCTGCAACTTGATGCGAAAACCGCCTATCACGCCTGCATAGTCGGGGCTTAGCGTCTTTCGGTGGTTCACCTACCTCTAATCCAGTAACATCTCCCGTTCACCCCGGCGGATACTGGATCCCCGCCTGCGCCCGGGTGACGTTTGTGCCATTGGTGGGGTGATCAAAAAACTATGCCTAAAATTCAACGCCTTTCCACCAGGCTGGCCAACCAGATAGCAGCCGGTGAAGTGGTCGAGCGCCCTGCGTCGGTAGTGAAAGAGGTTCTCGAGAACAGCCTGGATGCCGGCGCTACACGGGTTGATGTCGATGTGGAGTCGGGTGGTGTCAAGCTGATCCGTATCCGCGATAACGGCAATGGCATTGATCCTGATGATCTGCCACTGGCGATGGCCCGCCACGCAACCAGTAAAATTACGTCCCTGGAGGATCTCGAAGCCGTGGGCAGCCTCGGTTTTCGCGGCGAGGCCCTGGCCAGCATAGGATCTGTTTCGCGACTGACACTGACCAGTAATGCCTCTGAACAGGGCAGCGAAGGTAGCTCCGCTGCCTGTGAGGGCAGGGACATGGAAGTACAGGTGAAACCTGCACCGCATCCGCAGGGCACTACGGTGGAAGTACGCGACCTGTTCTTCAATACACCCGCGCGGCGTAAATTTCTGCGCACCGAAAAAACCGAATTTAATCACCTGGAAGAGGTGGTAAAGCGCCTGGCGTTGTCGCGCTTCGATGTGGCCTTCAGCCTGCGCCATAATGGTCGTGGTATTCACCAGTTGAAAGCAGGAACCGGCCAAGTGGAGCAGCAGCGCCGGGTGGCAACAGTGTGTGGCCCTGCGTTTATGGACCAGGCCATTTACATTGAGAACGCCGCTAGTGGATTCAAGCTGTGGGGCTGGGTGGGCCTGCCCACCTTCTCCCGCAGCCAGGCCGACCTGCAGTACTTTTTTGTTAATGGCCGGGTTATTCGCGACAAGCTGATCGCTCATGCGGTGAAGCAGGCCTATCGCGACGTGCTTTACCACGGTCGTCATCCGGCCTTTGTGCTTTATCTGGAGGTCGACCCTGCCCAGGTAGACGTTAACGTACACCCCACCAAGCACGAAGTGCGGTTTCGCGATGGGCGTAGCGTGCACAATTTCATTTTTTCCAGTCTGCACAGAGCGCTGGCCGATGTGCGCCCCACTGCCGACAACCCGGCTGACCCGTTGCCAGCAAACATGCTAAGCACGGGCGATGGCATGGCCATTAATACACAAACCGGTGAGATTTCCGCTCAGGGTGGACTGGCCTGGGGGGCGGGGCAAGGCTCAGCGGTAGCCGACGCGCCGTTACAAACTCAGCCAGGCGGCGGCTTTGGTTCACGCTTTGCCCCTAATACTGTCGCCCCAGCCCAGGGCAGCGCACAGCTGGCAGCTTATCAGCAGCTACATCCCCAGCTGCCAACGCAGGGTAGCGCAGAAGATGTGCCCCCGCTGGGCTACGCCCTCGCGCAATTGAAGGGTATTTATATTCTGGCTGAGAATGTCGCCGGCCTGGTGCTGGTAGATATGCACGCCGCCCACGAGCGCATTACCTATGAGCGCCTGAAAACGGCGCGGGATGAAGAGGGTATCCGTAGCCAGCCCCTGCTGGTGCCCCAACCGATAGCGGTGAGTCAGCGCGAGGTGCAGGTGGCGAGCGAAAATGAGGATTTGTTCAAACGATTGGGGCTGTCAGTAGGCGTGGCGGGTGAGGAGGCGCTGGTGATTCGAGAAATTCCAGTGGCTTTGCGCGATTCCGACGTGGAGCAATTATTGCGGGACGTGCTTGCTGACCTGATCGAGTTTGGTAGCTCTGAACGTGTTGAAGCGCACATGGACGAAATCCTTTCGACGATGGCTTGTCATGGGTCGGTGAGAGCCAACCGGCGTCTGACTATCCCTGAAATGAACGCCCTGCTGCGTGATATGGAAGAAACTGAACGCTCAGGCCAGTGCAATCACGGCCGGCCCACCTGGACCCAGATGAGACTGGATGAGTTGGACAAATTGTTCCTGCGCGGCCGCTAGCCAGCAATGCCAGACCTGATCTCAAAGCCGCCTCTGATTTGCCTGATGGGGCCTACCGCCTCTGGCAAGACCGATTTGGCAATAGCCTTGGCTGAAGAACTCAATTGTGAACTAGTCAGCGTCGATTCGGCGCTGGTCTATCGCGGCCTGGATATCGGTAGCGCCAAACCCGATTACCCCCATCATCTAGTAGATATTCGCGATCCGGCCGTGCCTTATTCAGCGGCTGATTTTGCCGCCGATGCTAATCGGTTGGCGGACGAGATTACTGCCAGGGGTAAAACGCCATTGCTGGTTGGCGGCACCATGCTGTACTTCAAGGCGTTTCTGGAGCCCATGGCAAATATGCCCTCTGCCAACCTGAATATGCGCGCAGCTATTGAAGCTGAGGCGGCTCGGGTCGGTTGGTCGCAGATCCACGCCAGGCTTGCGGAGGTAGACCCTGAGTCCGCCGAGCGTATCCACCCTAATCACTCCCAGCGACTGGTTCGGGCGTTGGAGCTTTACCAGAGCAGTGGTCGGACGATGACTGAGTGGCACCGCGACTCGGGAGTTGGCCTGGACCCTTTCGAGCGCTTCGACATTCGTCAATTGGCGATATGCCCCCAGAATCGCGCGGTCTTGCATCAGCGCATAGCGCTGCGGTTTGCGCAGATGATGAAGGCGGGATTCCTTACTGAAGTGCGCGACTTGCACCAGCGCGGCGATTTGAGTCCTGACCTGCCCGCCATACGCGCGGTGGGTTACCGGCAACTTTGGCAATACCTGGACACACAGTGTCCCCTGGAAGAGGCGGTAGAGAAGGGAGTGATCGCTACCCGTCAACTTGCCAAGCGCCAGCTTACCTGGTTGCGAAAGTGGAGGGATCTGGGGTGGATATACACCGATCAGGCCGGGAACGTTGAAGAATTTTTGCTGTCAGATTCTTCACTGGGGAGTTCTGAAGGTGCGTTAGCCGCGCCCGAAAAGGAAGGCGAGGAGATCGCCGGGAAGCTCAAAGGCCAAGCACCGCTGGTGGTGGCCTTGAACTATTTGAGCGATGCCCCAATGTAGAATCTTCTGGATGTTCTATAATGCGTTCAGTAGTAACGAGGGCTCAAGCTCGCATTGCTGTGCTTCAAGGGGAGCGAATGCAGGGACAGTGCAGAGAAGAAGGCCAACTTTTAGGTTTTTTCGGCTCCAATTGAGCCTGCCAGGAGAAAGAGTTATGTCAAAGGGGCACACGCTACAAGACCCTTACCTGAATATTTTACGTAAGGAACGCGTACCAGTTTCCATTTATCTGGTTAACGGCATCAAGCTGCAGGGCCAGATTGAGTCTTTCGACCAGTTTGTTGTGCTGCTGAAGAACACCGTCAGCCAGATGGTCTACAAACATGCGATATCTACCGTGGTTCCAGGCCGCGTGGTGCGGCTGCCCATGCAGCACCCGCCGGAAGAGGATGGTGAGAGCTAGGAATATTCCCGGCGGCCGTGTCTGCGGTCGCTCCGGTATCCAAAACAGAGGTTGCCTTGTTTTTTGACCGACCCGAGTCCGGGGAACGAGCTGTGCTCGTTCACCTGAATCTCGACAGTGAATCAGAGCGGGAAGACCCCCGCGAATTCGAGGAACTCGTGCTTTCGGCCGGGGGAGACCCGGCTGCCTACATCATGGGTCACCGCACAGCTCCGCATCCGCGCACTTTCATAGGCTCTGGCAAGTTGGAAGAAATTCGCGACGAGGTCAATCTGCAGGAAGCCGAGGTGGTGATGTTCAATCACATTCTCAGTCCCAGCCAGGAACGCAACCTGGAGCAGGAGTTAGAGTGTCGCGTATTGGATCGCACTGGCCTCATTCTCGATATCTTTGCCCAACGCGCCCGCACCCATGAAGGTAAATTGCAGGTTGAGCTGGCACAATTGCAACATGTAGCCACCCGCTTGGTGCGGGGTTGGACACACCTTGAACGTCAAAAAGGCGGCATTGGACTGCGCGGTCCGGGTGAAACCCAGCTCGAAACCGATCGTCGCTTGCTCAGGATTCGCATTAAATCGATTACTGCGCGGCTAGAAAAGGTGCGCAAACAGCGCGATCAGGGGCGCCGCTCGCGAAAACGCCAGGAAATTCCCACCGTTTCGCTGGTGGGCTATACCAATGCCGGTAAATCGACATTGTTCAACTACATTACCGATTCTGGTGTATATGCTGCAGACCAGTTGTTTGCCACCCTTGATCCGACTCTGCGACGGTTAGAATTAGAAAACGTGGGCCCCGTTGTGCTTGCAGACACAGTGGGCTTTATCGCCCATTTGCCCCACAAGCTGGTAGAGGCATTTAAGGCGACACTCGAAGAGACGCTCAATGCTGATCTGCTACTGCATGTGATTGACGCGGCCAGTGATGAGCGCGAAGACAACATTTACCAGGTGCACGAGGTGCTGCAGGAAATCGGTGCCGATGAAATACCGCGACTGGAAATCTACAACAAGCTGGATCTGCTGGAACAAAAACCTCGTATAGACCGTAATGCCGACGGAATTCCCGAAAGGGTATGGCTTAGCGCTGCTACGGGCGACGGTGTGTCACTTTTGTTACAGGCGGTCAGCGAGGTGGTTGGTCAGGATATGGTTGATGAACAGTTGGAAATTGCCCCGGATCAAGGTGGGCTGCGCGCAGCGCTTTATCGACTGGGTGCCGTGGAATCTGAAAATTATTCCGACGACGGCGTTGCCCATCTGCAGGTGCGCCTGCCCAGGGCTGATTGGAACCGACTGATGAAGAAGGGCCCGGAGCCGTTGTTTTGAAATACTGGATGACAGTAACGCACAAAAATTTGATAGACTCTCTCGACTTTGAAAACAGGAACTAACTATGGCCTGGAATGAACCCGGTGGCGGTAATAACAAGGGACCGAAAGATCCCTGGGGTGGCGGTGATCAAGGACCGCCTGATTTGGACGAAGCGCTGAAAAAGCTGCAGGAAAAACTGGGCGGCATTTTTGGGGGCTCTTCTGGCGCGAGTGGTGGCAGCGGCGGGGGCGGAGCATTATTTTCCGGCACCGTGTTTGGTGTGATAGCCATTGGCGCGCTTATCGTCTGGGGCCTAATGGGCTTTTACCAGATCGATCAGCAGGAGCGAGCCGTGGTGCTGCGTTTTGGTAAATACTACGACACCGTTCAGCCCGGTCTGCAGTGGAATCCGCCCCTGATCGATGAAGTGATCAGGGTCAATACCACCAAGGTGCGCTCGGCCAGCCTGCGAGAGATCATGCTGACCCAGGACGAGAACATCGTTGAAGTGCGTCTGTCGGTCCAGTATGTGATCAATGATCCGAAGAAGTTTGTTCTCCAGGTTCGAGAACCCGAGCGTTCCCTGCAGCACGCTGCGCAGAGTGCTCTGCGCCATGTGGTAGGCGGCAATAGCATGGATCTGGTGCTGACCGAAGGTCGAGCTAAAATTGGTATGGATGTTGACGACCGGCTACAGGAATACCTGGATATGTACGAGACAGGTATTCTGGTCAGCAAGGTTAACGTCGATGAATCCAAGCCGCCCACACAAGTGCAAGAGGCGTTTGACGACGTGATTAAGGCGCGCGAGGACGAGGAGCGGGTGAAGAATGAAGCCCAGGCCTATGCCAATGCCGTGGTGCCTGAAGCGCGAGGTTCAGCCCAGCGCCAAATAGAAGAAGCCAGCGCCTACAGGGAAGAGGTGATCGCCAATGCAGAGGGTGAGGCTGACCGCTTCAACAAGCTGTTTGCCGAGTATGAGAAAGCCCCACAGGTCACGCGGGAGCGACTTTACCTGGACGCGCTGCAAGGCGTATACAGCAACACCAATAAGGTGATGGTCGATGTAGAGGGGGGCAACAATATGATGTACCTGCCTCTGGATAAGCTGGCTGAACAAAGCCAGGGCCGCGGCGGCCGAGCTGCTAATATCGACAGCGCCAGCCTGCGTGAAATCACTGATGCCGTTACCGAACAGCTGCGCCGAGACGCAGCGTCCAGCAGTTCCACTCGTCGGGGGGGTCGCTAATCATGTCCAGCCGTAATATGACAATTATGATCATTGTTGCCCTGCTAGTATTCGTGGGAAGCAATTCTTTGTACGTGATGAAGGAAACTGAACGCGGCGTATTGCTCAAGTTCGGTGAAGTCGTGAATCCGGATATTCAACCCGGTTTGCACTGGAAAATTCCTTTCGTCAACAACGTGCGTAAGTTTGACGGGCGCGTATTGACCGTAGACTCCCAGCCGGAGCGTTTTTTCACCCAGGAGCAAAAAGCGCTGATTGTGGACTCCTACGCCAAGTTCCGGGTGAAAGATACGACCAAGTTCTACACCGCGACTAATGGCGAAGAAGCCAGGGCCATGGGCCTGTTGTCCCAGCGTATCAACGACGGTCTGAGAAACCAGGTGGCCGTTCGAACGATTCAGGAAGTAGTTTCCGGCGAACGCGACCAGCTGATGATTGACCTGGCCGAGTTGCTGAACGACGTGGCCCTGACTGAGTTAGGGGTCGAACTGGTAGACGTGCGAGTCAAGCAGATTGATCTGCCACCCGATGTCTCCGAATCGGTGTATCGACGGATGAACGCCGAGCGTGAAAAGGAAGCCCGTGAGCACCGCTCCCAGGGTCAGGAGCTGGCCGAAGGTATTGAGGCTGCTGCTGATCGTGAGGTCACGGTAATCAAGGCTAATGCCTATCGCGACGCTGAACAGATCCGTGGTTCTGGCGATGCTGAAGCAACCCGTATTTATGCGGATGCCTTCAACCAGGATCCGGAATTCTATTCTTTCACCCGCAGCCTCAAAGCCTATCAAGAGTCCTTCCAGGGCCAGGGCGATGTGTTGCTGGTGCAGCCTGACAGCGAGTTCTTCCGGTATCTCAAGGACTCACAGGGCGGGAAATAGCTGCTACCGTTGCAGGGCTTTGATTGGCTCCCCGCGAGAGCGGGGAGCTGGCTTTGCTAATGTACCCAAAAAACACAGGTACTAACTCCCTCTAATGTGATAGCATCCCGCAACCGTGGGATTCGTCGTTTGAGCCACAAACGCCGGGCCCACGGTTTTTTGTGTCTGGCCAATTCTGAGGGGAGTTTGTGGACTTTTGGCATGTGCTCCCGGTGGCCCTGGCACTGGTTTTTATCATTGAAGGCGCGATGCCTTTCATCAGCCCCAACCACTGGCGCAATATGCTGGCTGTGGTGGCGCAGATGGATGATCGTGTTATCCGTAAGATCGGTCTCGGCAGTATGCTGTTCGGGGTTGTTCTGCTTTATTTGGTAAATTGAAGGCTATACATGACATCGGTTGATCGCTGGCAATTGCCCGACGGGATTGAGGAAGTTCTTCCCGCACAGGCCGCCACTGTAGAGCAGCTACGCCGTCGCCTGCTGGATATGTTCCGCAGCTGGGGCTATGAACTGGTAATTCCACCCCTGGTGGAATTTACTGACTCCCTGCTCAGCGGCCTGGGTCAGGACCTGGACTTGCTGACATTCAAGCTTACTGACCAACTCTCCGGTCGGAGCATGGGTGTACGCGCCGACATTACTCCGCAAGTTGCCCGCATTGATGCCCACAGCCTCGCACCTGAGGGGGTGTCCCGCCTTTGTTACGCAGGCTCCACCTTGCACACCCGCCCCAAGTCATTAATGGCTTCCCGGTCACCCATTCAGCTGGGTGCCGAGCTATACGGTGACGATAGTCTGGCGGCCGATGTGGAAGTTATTCGCCTGATGTTGGCTACCCTGGACGCCGCCGAACTGGATGCGGCTTATACTCTGGATTTGGGCCATGTGGGCGTTTACGAGGCTGTACTTGCCACCGCCGATCTGGATGAAGCTCAGGAAGCCGCTATCTTTGACTGCCTGCAGCGTAAATCGGTGCCCGATCTGTTGCTGGCACTGGACAATGTTCCTGAAGATATTGCCACCTTAATTATTGGTCTGGTGGACTTGCACGGGGATGACGAAGTGCTGGTCGCCGCTAGAGAGCTATTTGCCGACAGGGTGCCTCAGGCGCTGATCGCGGTGGATGCCCTGCAGGATGTGGCGACCGATATTCGCCGCCAGTGTCCGGATCTCTCCATTTATTTTGATCTCGCTGAGTTACGCGGTTATCACTACCACACTGGCATTGTATTCGCTGCCTATGTGCCCGGCCGCGGTCAGGCATTGGCCAATGGTGGCCGTTACAACGGGGTTGGTGAAGTATTTGGTCGCTCACGTCCCGCCACCGGTTTTGCCACTGACCTCAAGTCGTTAATGGGCTTGTTACCAGCGACTCAAGAGAGGCAGGGTGCTATCAGCATCCCAGATAGCGATGACCTTGAACTGTTGGCGAAAGTGGCTCAATTGCGGGCTGAGGGCGAGATTGTAATTAATAACCTTTCATCCGAGCCCGATAGCCGTTGTGATCGAGCGCTGGTGCACAGTGATGGTGAATGGTTAGTACAAGAAATCTAGGTCTTCATCTCCGCGAAGGCGGCAATGACGACGTTAATTTTCCCCGTCTTCTGACGGCACAATACGTAAGTAGAGCAACACCATGAGCAAAAACGTAGTCGTCCTCGGCACCCAATGGGGTGATGAGGGAAAGGGTAAAATTGTTGACCTCCTCACTGACCAGGCCAGCGCCGTAGTCCGGTTTCAGGGTGGTCATAACGCCGGGCATACCCTGGTGATCGACGGAGAGAAAACTGTACTCCATCTTATTCCTTCCGGTATTTTGCGTGAGCATGTGCAGTGCTTGATCGGCAATGGCGTTGTGTTATCTCCCGAGGCACTGCTCAAGGAAATGGCCCAGCTGGAAGAGAAGGGCGTGCCGGTTCGTGATCGTCTGAAAATTTCTCCTGCTTGCCCTTTGATCCTGCCCTATCACGTGGCCCTGGATCAGGCTCGAGAAGCCAAGCGCGGTAGCGAAAAAATTGGTACCACGGGTCGCGGCATAGGCCCCGCCTACGAAGACAAAGTGGCCCGCCGTGGACTGCGCCTGGGTGACCTGCAGGACAAGGAACGCTTTGCCCGCAAACTCAAAGAAGTGATGGAATATCATAACTTCGCTCTGGAGCACTATTATCATGCTGAGCCGCTGAGTTACGAGAATGTGCTGGAAGAAGCCCTGACGATGGGTGAGCAACTCAAACCCATGATTGCCGATGTGACTGCCATTTTGCATGAGTGTCGTAAGACCAATGCCAAAATTATGTTTGAAGGTGCCCAGGGCTCGTTATTGGACATAGACCATGGTACCTACCCCTATGTGACCAGTTCCAATACCACCGCTGGCGGCACCGCCACCGGTTCCGGCTTCGGTCCCTTGTATTTGGATTATGTGCTGGGTATCACCAAGGCCTACACCACCCGTGTTGGTTCAGGCCCATTCCCTACTGAATTATTCGACGCGACCGGTGCTCATCTGGCCGAAAAGGGCCACGAGTTTGGTGCCACCACGGGCCGCCCTCGTCGCTGTGGTTGGTTTGACGCCGTTGCCTTGCGCAATGCGGTTAACATCAATTCGGTAAGTGGACTTTGCTTGACCAAGCTGGACGTGCTGGACGGTTTGGAATCTATCCAGATCTGTGTTGGTTATGCCTGTGTCAACGGCAATCCTGTCCCCAATCCGGTTGATTCAGACGATTATGAAGGCCTACATCCGGTATATGAAGAGGTGCCCGGCTGGTCCGAAACCACGCTGGGGGCGCAATCCCTGGAAGAACTGCCTCAGGCGGCCAGGGACTACATCCAGAAGATAGAGGAAGTGGTAGGTGCGCCTATTGACATCATTTCTACCGGTCCTGATCGGGTTGAGACGATAGTACTGCGGCATCCATTCGAAGCCTGATGTCTGCAGCCCTGCGGCCGGTCGCCCCCCAAAGTGGGGGTCGAGTGTCTCCAGGACCACGAATTAATAGCTAATCAAACGATTAAAATCGCCCGAGAGTTATTAGCGATCAGCCGTCAAATTTTGCTGGTTACTTTTGATGTATTGGGTCTGAACTGAAGTATACTAAGGCGACACAGTTAGCTCAGGGGGACGGATTCCCATGTTCGAGACATTTCTGCTGGCAGGAGGCCTTGTTGCGGGCATTCTGCTTTTCTTCCGGTTGTTCGCTCGTAAGCGCAAACCCATGGCTCGTTCTGCGCTGGGTTACCAAGCGGCATTACGCCAAAAGGCGGTAAAATCATCGACCAACAGCCGATACGCGGCCGTGTCCTGCAACGGTCATTGTTCGGCGATCAAGCGCTTGCAAGGTAAACGTTTTTTGGAGAGAGAGGCTCCCCACCTCCCTTTACCAGGCTGCCCAGCGGCGCGTTGCGATTGTATGTATACACACCACGATGATCGTCGCACAGGTAGACGAGACCGCCGTGGGCTTTCCCAGATAGCCAAGGAATTTTTTAATTACTCGGAACAGCCCAACCGCCGAAATCGACCCGGGCGAAGGGCCTCGGATTAATCGATGACCTGACGTGTCAGCAGCGACTTTCAGCCTTCTTTATCGACGTTCGATGCGGCGACGCGCGTTCAAGCCCAGGCCCAGTGCCCCCAGAATTATCAGTCCCAAAATCCACTGTGGTGTCACCGGAATATTTTGTATTTCAGTGTCGGGCGGATCAATGGGTGGAGGGTCAATAGGTGGTTCGGTAGGATCCACGAAGTAGCCGAAATTGGCATTCTGGTAGATTTGTCCTGAGGTGAGGCTAAAGGCGTTAGGGTTGGTGCCGCCGGTCAGCATCTTGTCAGTTAATACAGCATATTCGTCGGTAACCTCGATTCGCCAGTTGCCCGTCGGCACAGGAACAAACACGTAATAGCCATTGCTATTGGTAACAGCGGTGGCGGTTCTTTTTTCATAGCTGCCGTTGTTGTCCTCATCCAGCTGGAGTTCAACCGTCACATTGCCGATGCCTGGTTCCGAGCTTTCTCGCTGGCCATTGCCGTTCTCATCGTCCCACACCAGATAGCCGCTTGCCCCGAAGTTGATTGGCACAAAGTCCACACTAAACGATGACTTAGAATCTACCACGTTGTTTTCATCATCGACTGCGGTGGCGGTCACAATATTGGTGTGAACGCTACCAGGAGAACCAGTAATTATTTGCGTGAACTGACAGGCGACTGACGACCTGGCAGATATAGCCACAGGTAGGGCGCAATTGCCCTGGCCGTTCAGGTCACCGAAACGGTCATCGTCAAGACCGGTCAGAGTGACATTCACGTAGCTCGAGTTGCGAGTGGTGATGGTGTAGATCACCTCGCCGCTGGACCCTAATAAAGCTCTGCGATTGCCAATCTTCACCACCTCGATGGCCGCAGCTGCGTAACCGAAGTCTGCGTCGTTGAAGATCTCACCTGTTTCCAGATTGACGTCCAACGGCTCGGCACCTCCTGTCAGAATAAATCCATCAAGGGCGCCTGTTGTATCGCTGACAACTACCTGATAGTTGCCAGCGGCAAGTGCCGTGAAGTCATATTTGCCAGAAGCGTCAGTGCTGGTGGTGGCCAAACGCGTACCGGCTTGGTAAAGGTCCACCGTTACGTTTTTTATACCGGGTTCTCCTGCATCAAAAACGCCGTCTGCATTGAGGTCTTCCCATACCTGATCGCCAATAGCGGCGCTAGAGGGCGCTAAAAACAGCACGGCGGCGGGGCCGGAGTCGAAAGTGATGTTGTTATTAGCATCGGTTGCTCTAGCGGAAACGGTGTTGCGGTGGATTTCCAGGGGCTCGCCCGAAATGGTTTCTGTAAAGCGGCACTTGTAAGTTTGCCTTTTGGTGATGCTGACACCCAATTCGCAGGTCCCCAAACCATTGAGGTCACCGAAGCGACTGTCGATCAACTGATCAAGGGTCACCGCAGTGTCACCAATATTTAAAACAATAATGGAGTAGGTCACCTCTGCAGAGGGCGATTTAACAATAAATTCGGATGGAATTTTTATGACCTGGATTGCGGGCTTGGGTATGTCCGCGTAGCCAAAATCGGCGCTGTCATAATATTCGCCGGGTGCAAGAATCAAATCCAGAGGTTCGGGCGGCGTCGTCAGAAAACGATCCTTCAAAATCTGGTTGGTGTCAGTGACGGTGACTCGGTAATTGCCCGCCGGCAGACCAATGAAACCGTACTCGCCATTGTTAATGGTGGTATCCGTGGCAACCAGTGTTTCATAATTGCCATCGCTGTCAGCGTCGTAGGAGAGGTCAATGGTTACCCGGTTTAACCCCACCTCGCCTTCGTCTAAAACTCCATTGGCATTTTCGTCCAGCCACACAAGGTTACCCAGAGAACCATTGACAGGATCTTCAATGCCGACGACAGCATCATCGGCGCCATAGATAAAGTAACCTTCAACGAGGTCTTTGGCAGCAGCCTGCACAGTGTTGGTATGGTTTTCGCCTGGGTTACCATCGATTTGGCGGTCGAATTCGCAGCTGTAGATATCTCCCGGTGCCAATGGCGTAGCGGGGAGCGCGCAGTCTCCCTGGTCAATCAGGTCACCGAATTTGTCGTCCACTAGTTCGGTCAGTTCCCAGGCAATCACTCCCGAGTTCTGAACTTCCACCGTGTAAGTGACCAGCCCACCAGGAGCAAACACCACTTGGGGGCTTACCGCTTTGGAAACTGTCATTTCGGCGCGTACATAGCCGAAGTTCGCAAACGTATTAACTTGTCCGGGCTTAAGAACCACCTCCAGGGGATTATCGGCGGTGGTGCGTACCAGGTTGTCCAATGGTCCTGATGAATCTTCAACCGCCACCACGTTGTAAATACCCCCTCCCAGATCCGTGAAAGCATAGAATCCGGACTCGTTGGTCACAGCGATCGTGGGTGTTGGAATGCGCTCCTCGTAAAGCTCTATGGTGACGCCGGCGATACCCTCTTCATTTTCCTGTTTAATCCCGTCTGCATTCAAGTCGTTCCAAACCAGGTAGCCGATCGCTCCCTTAGCAACTTCAATGAAATTGACTAGAGCTCGTCCCATATCGCTGACGGGCTTGCCGTCCCCAGTGCCGCTGGCGGTCACAGTGTTCAGATGAACTCCGGGTGCCGTGCCGGAGGGAAAAGCATTGAAACTGCAAGTGTAGATCTCGGTGGTCGCCGTATCATTAAAAAAGTTACATGAGCCTGCTCCGTTCAAGTCGCCGAACTTGTCATCGACCAGCGTATCGATAAACACTGTGATCGGGCCTTCATTCACCACATTGATTGTATAGTCCACGTCTTCACCGGGGCTGATCACAAGAGGCTCAGCTGTTTTCTGGACGCGTATTACTGGGATTTCAGGGTTGGGCGGTACAACGGGCACTTCTCCTATATCCCCAATGGTATCAATGCACTTGCTGCTCGTTGAAAGGCTGAAATTCGCTGGATCGCTGGCATCGTCGCAGGCACTTGAGTTCTGCTTCCAGGTAATTGCGTAGGCAACATCCAGAGTGCCATCGTTATTGAGGTCCTGGCACAGCACGTTGCTGAGGGTTATGTCTTTATAAATGACCCTGTCACTTTTATTGGCATCACCGCAGGCATTGCCTTCCAGGTTGCGGTAGGGGCCGTTACCACTGAGACCGTCAAAAATTCCGTCTACAGGTTCAATACGGTCCAGAGAATCGAAGGTGCAGCTCTCGCCGTTTATCGGCGAGTTATCCGCATCACCGATAAAAAACCCGATGTCATAGGTGCTGTTCCGATTGCCCAGCAGGCCAATGCGCATCACCAGGTCCCCAGGAATAATCTCGCCGTCGACACAGCTGGATGGTCCGGAAATCAACTCTTCAGAAACAGTTTCGAAGTCATTGGCGGTGCAGATTCTTCCTGGAGAAGAATTTTCCAGGCATGCTGCCCCGAGCGCCATGTTGGGGGCAGCTGCTGCAACGGCGGCTGCCAACAGTATTTGGAAACGATATTTTTGCACTTTTATTACCTGTCCATGGTTAAGCGATGCAAGAAATAGGTGAAGTTCGCATAACTTATTGGCGTCGCGAGGAATATTGCTGGGTTATAGCATTTACTAGCATTCATTTCTATGGGCCTCATTGGCGGGGTGGTAAGTGGCCTTAACGTAACTTTGATTAAGCGTGATGCCACACTTTCGGCGAGATAAGCGAGGGTGCCGAGTTGCTGATTTTGCTGTTGCCCAAGCCGCTTTACGACACTGCCAGCTTATAAATGTGAAGGTTGATAGGCGCCCTGTCCACCACCGCCCACGATAAATTTCCGGTAATAGATATCCGGGGCCTGGTGAAAAGGTAGTGATACAAATTGATGGATGTTTTCCAGTCTTTTGCCCAGCCCGGCTCTGATACTCGAGCTGTATGTGGCGCAGTCTAGTCCTGTGGGTGAATGCCCATCCTCGTCTGTGAGCATTGCTAGTATCGCTTCCGCTGCCAACTTGCCACTGTGCAAGGCGTAGCGAATCCCTTCGCCCGAAACGGGGTCGACCAGCCCGGCAGCATCGCCGGTGAGGCAGATTCTTGAAGTGGAAATGGCTCTATTTTCTGAGAACACCGGGATGGGGTATCCGGAATTTGAGATTACCCTGACTTTGTCCATTGGAAGATGTGTAGAGAGAAAAGTATTGAGTACCTTCTGCAAAGGGTTGCCTTGATAGTCCCAGCTGCCGATACCACAGCTTAAAACACCTTCCTGTTTGGGGAAAATCCAGCCGTAACCAGCGGGTACGATGAAATAGTCGAAATAGACACTTTTCGAAAAGCGGTGATAGGCCTCCGATGGCACCGCCAATTCTACATCGAAAGCCACAGCCTGTTTTTGGTTGTGAAACAGGCCTGTGCGTCTGGCGACCAGGCTGCTGGCACCATCGGCAGCGATCAGTCCTCGAGCCTGTATGGTGTCAAAATTTTTGCCGCTGATGTGCACGCCGTTTTCGGTTTCCTGCACATCGGTCACCAAGGCATTTTCAAGTAGCTTCAGGTCGCCTCGCGCCCTGGAAATTGCCAGTTCGATCAGGCCTGCATCAAATTCAGCTCGATCGACCAAAAATAGTTCGTGCGGCCCATAGGTGGCCCCGTGTGCATCCCCCCCCCTCAGGCTGAAATCCATCCTGCTCACTCGGTGTTTAATTAGGTGGTCAAAAGACACGGGACTGAGGTGGGAAACGGAGCCTGGCATCAATCCGCCACAGGCCTTTGGGCGAGGCAAGATAGCCTTTTCTATGACACAGGTACGTAATCCGCTACCGGCAAGTATGGTCGCTGCCATCGCACCAGCTGGCCCCGACCCTACTATGGCAACATCTATTTTCAACTGTATGATGATGAATGAAGCATGTGAAGAGAGAGGTTACCACAACTGATGTAGCCAGTACTCCGTAGTCGTCTTGACAGGCGATGTCCTGTTCTTTAACTTGCCTGACTGTTCTATCCTATTGCCGCTTTCGCGGAGAGTGTCTGTAAGTGACCGGGTCCAATATTTCACCACCCCTGACGATGGTCGAACGCTTGCTAGTCATACGGACCAGTTTGTTCATTCCAATTGTCGAGTTTTGGCTGCGCCGGACTAGTGTCAAAGTGTGCAACGCGTCATTAAACCAGCTGGCAGACTGGATGCCGCCCTATCGACGCAAAGTAAATAGTATCAAGCAGGCAGAGCGGATCGCTAGCCTGATAACTTATGCCAATCGCAGGTTCTCAATCTATCCCGCAGATTGCCTCACTAAGTCTCTGGTTTTGAGCTACTCGCTCCAACGATTAGGTCATAATGCTGAGCTTTGCTTGGGAGCACGGCGGTTCACCGGTCAGTTTGAGGCTCATGCTTGGATTGAAGTCGATGGCAACCCTGTGGGTGAGGAGTTGTCCGTAAACACTATTTACACACGATTTGAGCGGGAGAATATTGGTCCAAAGGGTGAGTTTCATTGAGGCCATTCATGGGCTTGCTCTGCTTGGGCGGGAGTCCGCCAAATGTGAAATACCTTGAGGGCATGGGCGCCTATCTGGCGCAGATTGGTCCCGACCTTCAGACGGTGTTCGTCGACGGCGCATTTGGGGTCGTTCAGGCGCATCTGGCTGGCGCTGGTGATAAGAGCCCAAGTACCCAACCTTGCCGCATTGGTCGATATGCTGTTTTTGGAGATGTTAGATTGGACCGACGCCTGGAGCTTATTCGGGCGCTCGGCGAGCGGAATCAATTTGAAGTTTGCGATGATGCTCAATTGCTGCTCCAAGCCTGGATCAAGTGGGGTCAAGATGCACTTAATCGTATATCTGGTGACTTTTCAGCCGTCATTTGGGATAGCGAGACTCGAGCAGTTTTCTGCATACGCGATCAGATAGGGATCAAACCTTTCTTTTATGTGCAGACTGGGAACTTGTTTTTGTTTTCCAATGCTCTTGAAGGTATTGCTCGGCATCCGGGGATAAGCCGTAGTCTGGATGAAAACTACCTCGCTGATTTTCTGGCATTTGGTTACCCCGCGGATCAGACGGTAACCGTCTACAAGCAGATCAAGCGGCTGGCGCCAGCTCACAGCCTTGAGTTTCTTGATGGAAGATTGAAGTTGAGAAAATACTGGTCTCTTGCGACGGAAGGCGACCTGGGTTTAAAGAGTGAGGAATACCCTCTTCAGTTTGCTGAGTTGCTCGAGGACAGTGTTCGAGATCGTCTTCCCAGAAAGTCGGCCGGGGTGCTAATGAGTGGAGGCCTGGATTCCACTGCAGTGGCCTCAATGGCCAGATCTGTGGGAGGCTGCCACTATGAACTGGACCTGTATACGCTGGATGCGAGGGAGATCTGGTCTGAAGATCGCGAAGCTGCATTTGCCTCTGAGGCAGCGGAATACTTAGGCGCGCGGCATAAGGTTACCGAGATTGATCAAGGTGATATGTTTCAGAATTGGCAGCTAAACAGCTGGGCACAGCCGGAACCTGTGCGATATAGTTTTTGGCATACTTTTCTCAAATTGTTGAGACAGATGGCGGTGACGTCCAGAGTTGGATTCACTGGGCAGGGCGGCGATGGTCTACTGACCAGCTCGCCGAATCATTTCTCTCGTTTGATGGCCTCTCGGCAGTGGGGGGAGTTTGCCAGTGATTTTTGGCAGTATTACCGTTTGCACAGTAAGCCCCCACCGCTGGGTATACGCAGCTCACTCAAAGGGCGCTACGAGCGCCATCCTGAACGGCCCGTATTGGCCCCTTGGTTCAAATCAGGTTTCTTGAAAAGAACCGGTTTGATAGAGCGCTTTCATGACCTTGCGGCAGGAAAAGTGGGTGCGGGGGTTGTGTCTCGTAGCGAGGCATATTACGACCTGTCCTCGCCAGTCTGGCCAGCCATTATTGGGCGTCTTGATGCGCAAATGACTGGGGTGCCCTATGAATTTCGACATCCATTTCTCGATTTGCGATTGGTAGAGTTTGTACTATCCATGCCGGCAGTGCCTTGGTTTGAGAATAAAGCCCTACTCCGGCATGCTATGGTTGGGAAGTTGCCGGAAAGTGTGAGGTTGAGAAAAAAAGTGCTCCCGAGACTTTCGCCTGCATATACGTCGTTGCAAAAGTTGGGTCCTCTTCATGCAGACACCTATCTGGCTGAACTAGCCCCTCTTGAAGACATATTGGAATTGCCTGTGCTTGCGCAATTCCTGCGAAACCCTGATAAACTCAAAGCGGATGAAGCGGACATGACAACTTTGCCTATAGCAGTGGCGGAATGGCTAGCTGGGGTTGAACTAAGCGACGTGCGGGAATGAGTTTAATGAACGACGACCAAAAATCGATCGAGCAGAACGGAGCACCCAAAAAGGCCTATCAATCCCCTGACCTGAAAAAGTAT
>ENA-UZWX01004919-UZWX01004919.1-metagenome-genome-assembly--contig:-Day-4---50m-contig-4919_pt1 | contig 25610 bp, 20 predicted proteins | sample MGYA00260347_ERZ794907 | MGnify/ENA metagenome assembly ERZ794907 | reverse complement strand
AGTAACGGAGCAAGTGAACTTTTAAATTTCACCCGTAAATCCAGCTTAGCAAGTTCTGCATAAATATTTTGCATTTCAAGACTGCTGAAATTTCTGGCCTGGCCCAGAACCTGTTTGCCCAGAAAAGGTGGTAGAGATATTTTAGCTAATATTTCTGCTTCTTTATAGAATTGTGACAGCATACTGTGAATGATGAGTAGTCGTCTAAACTGCATTATAATGAGTGCAAAGAGCCGAACATGTTCACGTGGAGCAGCCTGAAGCTGTTGATCAAGAATTTCCAGAGCAGGTAATAATTCTTTACGTGATAAGGCTTCTGTCATGCGGAAAACAGAAAAATGTTTGTGACCGCGTATATGTTCTTTGATCAGTTCTTCTGTAATAGGAGCTCCTGACAAGTAGAGACTAAGTTTTTCCAGTTCATGGTCTAAATCTGTCAGATCATTACCAACGATATTTATCATCAAGCGAGCAGCATCAGCAGAAAGCGGCAAACCTTTTTTTTCTCCCCGTTGAACAACCCAGTTAAAAGGTGAACTGTTATCGTAGGCAACAAACTTTTGGATGCGTCCGCTTTGTTTGATGTTTCGAAAGAGTGGTTTGCTTAAGTCCAGCTCCCGCATTACCGGACTGGTGAAGATAAACCATAAGCTATCTGGCGGGTTATTTATTATGTTTTCAACTGCTTCAAAAAGTCGACTTGCTGATGAACTGTCGTTTTTTTTAACTGCTTTTTTAATCAGTTCAAAATTATCCAGCTGAATTACTTTACGATCACTTAGCATCGGTAATGTTTCACAACTGATCAAAAAATCATCAACACTGTTTTTAGCCGAGTCACCGCTAGGTTTAAGCATTTCCTGCGCATTGAAGCGTTCCAGACTCCACTCATGTTCACGACCTTCCAAACGTTGGTCTATTAAACTATTAGTAGTTTCTTCCACCAATAATTGCTGGTTACCGTAAATCAAACAGATTTTATGAGGAATATTTTGATTCGTCATGTCTTATGTTGCTCTTTTGAATGAGAATCTGGAAAACATTCACGAATAATGTTGCGAACCTCAACTGGTGATGAAGCATTCAGCGCTTTTTTGGCAAGAGATTGCGCATCGGCAAGTGAAATTCCAGACAGACGTTTTTTCACTACCGGAATTAAAGGTGCGTTCATGCTGAGAGAGTCGATTCCAAGGCCAACCAAAATCACGCAACCGTCAGGGTCAGAAGCCATTTCACCGCATAATTCAACCGGCTTATTATGTTCAGCTGCAGTTTGTACAAGTCTATGAATTAATTTCAGAACTGCAGGGTGCAAAGGGTCATAAAGATCTGAAATTTGTGGATTATTACGGTCTACCGCCAACACGTACTGAGTGAGGTCATTGCTGCCGATAGAACAAAAATCTATTTCCGGCATAAATTTTTCACAAATCAAAAAGGCACTTGGAACTTCAAACATCATCCCTACTTCAATTTTTGCAAACGTTTTTCCGTTTGCTTCCATTTCTTTTCTACACTCTTCAAATAATGCTCTAGCTTTTTTGATTTCAATTACATTAGTAATCATCGGAAAAAGTAAGCGTACGTTAGCGCGTGTTCCGGTAGCCTGCAGCAATGCAGATAATTGTTCTTTGAGAACTTTTTTTTCTTTTAACTGACGTCGTACAGCACGGTAACCGAGAAACGGATTGTCCTCATCCTGAAAACCCATGTAAGGCGCAGCTTTGTCTGCACCAACGTCGAGCGTCCGGAAAACCACTGGTTTATCTTCTGGAATACTTTCCAGTAAATCACGATATACTTTTGTCTGCTCATCAATGTCAGGATAACGGTCTAGTGAGAGGAAATAAATTTCTGTACGGAACAGTCCAACTCCTTCCGCACCATAGCTGATCAACTGAATTGCATCACCGCCAAGAGCAACGTTAGCCAATAAAGTTATTCGAACGCCATCACTGGTTTTGCATGGAATATCCCGGAATTCTTCAAGATGTTCATAATAATTATGTTGCTTGAGCAATAACTGTTTAAATTCCGCCAGAACCTCTTTATTCGGATATGTTGCCGCAAATCCGGTGTCCCCATTTATGGCGATTGGGGCACCGTCCTTTATTTGATCCAATTCATGATCTTCAAGACAAACTACAGGAATCATCAGGGAACGTGCCAGAATAGCTGCGTGTGAAACAATACCTCCGCTAGACAGAATAATACCTTTTATGCGGGTTGTGTCCAGTCTCGCGATATCTCCGGGAAGGAGTTGCCTGACAATAAGAATCCCTGTTTTTTTGGTTACGGACAGGACCTCGTGTCCCAAATAATGTAAAAGCCGGTAACCGACATCTTTTAAATCCGCACCTTTTTCACTCAGATAAGGATCTTTAATTTCTTCAAAGGCACCAAGATATTCGTGAACTGTATGGTAAATTGACCATGCAGCGGTATTTCCGGATTCAATATTAAGCTTAATTTTATCCTGAAAATGTCGATCTTCCAAAAACATCAGGTGAGCATGAAAAATAGAAGCTTCCTCTGTTCCAACACGATCCTTGACTTTCTCGATCAACTCCAAAGTGTCCGAAATTGTATGATCCATTGCAGCCTGAAAGTCCGACATTTCCAGTTCTAATGTCCGGGTACTTATCTTTTCAGGGACTTCAATATCAGACTGTTTGAGGAGTACTGCTTTACCTACCGCTACTCCGTAAGCCACAGGTTGTCCTGCCATGTGAATAGAGGTACCATCGCCTTTAGGCTGAGTGACAGGTTCTTGAGTCGCGGAATCAAGTTGTTTCAGTAACAGAGCTTTTGAAACAAGGCTGGAGATTTGGGTGGCAATTGAACTCAGTAATTGTACTTCATCCGGAGAGAATGTACGTGGTTCAATTGTGTGAACTACAAGTACCCCGAAAGATTTGCGGTGCTCGATCAGCGGAACTCCAAGGAAAGAGGAAAATGAATCTTCTTTAGTTTGTGGAAATGCTTTGAAACGTGGATGTTCCTGCATCTTTGACTCCTGAACAGGCGCAGAACGCTCAAGTACCAAGCCAACTAAACCCTCTGAAGGAAGCATCCGTACTTTATCAATAGTCGAGGGCTCAAGTCCGTGAGTTGCTTTGAGGATCAGAATTGATTGGTCTGCATCAAATATACAGATTGAACACGCATCAACATTAATCCGCTATGCTATCATTGTGGCGGTCCTAGCCAGTGTCTCTTCAGAATTATGAGAAGAAGTAATGATACGGTTAACTTCCGTGAAAGTTTGAAGCGCGAAAACAAGCTGCTCTTGTGTTTCAGCCGCAGACATTTTTACCTTTTATTTCACAGGAAATTATCTCAATCTGTTTTTTTAGACAAACGATGATTGTCTGACTCTTTGTCATTTTAATAGAGTTAAAGAGGAGTTGAAGTAGTTATTCGGTGCTATTTTGTGATAATATTTGCGTTTTTAAATTTTAGTCCCCACAAGCAAGACGTGACACATTTTCCAAGTTTTCAGGTTTAAACTCAAGTCGATTATGTAACACAAAGTTCAGTGCAGATATTTGAGTTAAGTAAAACTTAAGCAACAGATGAGATATTCGGAACAGGAAGTAATAGCATTGAGAAGAGGAAAATTTGAAGTAATGAAGTCGGCTTCAGAAACGTTTTACCCAGCTTATCAGGAAACCTTTGGGGGCAGTATTAAGCTGCCAGCCAGAAGCTTTGGGGCTGAGGGAACTGGAAATAAAACCGTTGGAGCGGCCTTCTGTGGAAAGTTCATTCATCAAATCACGAAAATGGATATAGCGGATTCCACTGTAAATTGTTCCTGCACCGGCTATCCAGGGCAAAACACTCAAAGCTCCGTTCAGTTCGATAACTCCGCTGAGAAACAGGATAGTTGCTCCACCGGCACCTGCAGTAGAAATGAGCCAGCGGTCATGCTCTTCTTTAGTTTGTCTATAGCCGTACGACCATTTTGAATAATCTGTACTCACCTTTCCTACTTTTTGTTCTAAGCGGATAACACGTTTTTTTGGTTTTAATCTTTTTTGAGTGTCAAGTTCCTTGCGGGTTTGACTGATCAGGCGGATTAGTTTTTCTTTATCGATGTACGTTTGAAGCTGATCCCCACTGGCAACTGAAGAAATCTTCTGGACTATAACTGCCTCTGCAGACAAATCACTCACTTGAACAACTTCTGCTAAGGCAATATTTTGGAAAATCGTTTCCTCAGTGTTAGCAACTGCGGATGCTTTAACAGATGTTCTCCGTGAAATTACAAGCTGTTGACCGGTTTTTATACCCTGTGCACGTCCAAAATTAAGAGTGATTCCAGAAGCTTTTATATTCAGTACTTTACCAACTAACAAGGTGTTATCTGAAATCCTCGCAGCCATTCTGAATAATTCATCATGCATTTGCAGATCTGTGAATTGAACTTCATCGCTGAAATTAGTGATGTTGGTACGTGTATCAACCATTCTGAGGGAAAGTACTAAACTCGATTCCTCTTCATTTTTTTCATTAAGCATTATTTCTGAATGAAGTGTACCAACCAATACCTTGTCTGCATGAAATAATTTGCCGATCTTTGCACCGCAAGCAATATCATGACAGTCCGCAAGTGTTGGATCCTGGTCTCTGATTTCTGCGTTCCACTCAGCAGGGCCAACTACTGTAAAATGATTTGTGTTGTAGATGTTCAGTTGGAGAATTTTCGCTACTTCCGCGGCGGCAGTTTCAGTCATGCCTGAAGGAAAGAGGTTAAGTAATAATATTTTTACCCGTTCATCATCACTGAAACCACTTAGTTGTGTCAGTTCCAAATTGTTGCCGTTTCCTTGATCATTATTCGACTGAGACCAACTTGCAGAACTAAAAAAAAGAAAGCTGAAACAGAGCAGGAATACTTTCCTGAAAAACAGTGGAAAATTCATACTGCACGAAAATTTAATTGAATGTTAAAAAAGGCACTAGAGCTAAAACCCGATAATTTGTTAATGATGCATTTACCGCTCTTTTGACAAAGCAAGAAAAAGACCTTTTAGTGCTTTGTACAGGAGCAGATTTAACAGTCAGGAATTTGCTGAACTTAAAAAGGTGTGGGTTCTGATAAACAATTAAAGATCAGCTAGAAATCAGTCTCGTGAGGACTCTCAGCAGGTCTTCATTATCATGTGGAAGAATTGTGCGGAAATCGAGCCAAATTTGATCTTCGTGGATCCTGACAATAACCGGGACTGATTGAGAACGAAACCAATCCTGTAACTCATTTGAGGACCTCATTGGATGAGACAAAACTAGCGCTGCAGATTCAATTGGCAGTTCCGGCAAGGCTCCACCTCCAGTACGTGATTCAGTTTCACGAAGTTCACATTTCCAGGCTGTAGTATTAGGTAAATTCAACTGTTGAAGAAAGCCATTTACTTTTTCTCGAAGTTCTTTACTCGTCAGTTCCAGCAGACCTACAGTAGGCACTATTTCTGCTAGAGTTTTTAAATCAAGATATGCTTCCAAAGTTGCTTCAAATAAGCCAAGCGTTACTTTGTCTAAGCGTAATGCGCGATAGAGGGCATGTTTACGTAGTTTTTGAATATTTTCAGCTTTTCCAAGCAACACACCTGCCTGTATTCCGCCCAGTAATTTGTCTCCACTGAAAGCCAGCAAGTCAGGTCCCGCAGAGAGTTCCTGTTCTGCAGTTGAATACTCACTCAAACCACCCTGGCTGAACTTGTAAAAACTGCCACTTCCCCAGTCATGAAAGCAAAGCAGACCTTTTGAATGTGCCAGCTTTGCCATTTTTTCAACTGAGACCGATTCCGTAAATCCATGGATTTCGTAATTTGAAGGATGTACTTTTAACAGAGCAGCGGTATTTTCTGTGAGAGCCTGTTCATAATCCGCAAGCCGACAGCGGTTAGTCGTACCAACTTCTACCAGTTTTACTCCTGCTTCACGCATAATATCTGGAATCCGGAAAGATCCACCAATCTCTACTAATTCACCCCTTGAGACAATTACCTCAGCTTTTTTGCCTTCGGGCTCATTTCCGTTCAAAGCCTTAAGCATTAAAAATACAGCAGCAGCATTGTTGTTAACCACCATCGCATCTTCCGCACCGGAAAGTGAACGCAGTAGTTTGCGGACTTTTGAATCGCGTGAACCACGTTTCCCCGTGCTGAGATCAAATTCCAAAGTAGAGTATGAACTCATACCGGGCAATACTTTACGCAACAAAATTTCGGACAAAGGAGCTCGCCCTAGGTTTGTATGAATTACAACTCCGGTAGCATTGATTACTCTTTGCATTGTCTGAGATTGATTGCGGACTTGTGCTGCGATACGTTCCAATATATCAGCATTGGCGTCTGAAACAGATTTGTCTGGATTTTTGGAGATTTCGGTTCGTACCTGATCCAGTACGATGTTTACCTGCTCCCTGACTGCTTTGCCGTGAGGGAGCTTTTGTTGCTTGAGAAACGTATCACACTCTGTGATGGACGGTAGGTTTTGGTAAGTCATTTTGCCCAGGACGCTTATTCAGTGGCATTAACTAGCAGACTCTTCCGCTTTAGGCTTAGCATCCCGTGTTGCAGGTTTTTTTTGCTGCTGTTGAGGACTGTTTGCTTTTGGCTTAGATTTTGTAGCTTTAGCCGATTTAGCAGGAGTATTCTTGTCCTGTTCTGCAGGTTTGGGAGCTGTTGATTTAACAGAGTCTTTTTTTGCAGTTGAGACTTTGATTTGAACAGATTTAGACTTTGCTCCGGGCTTTTCAGCAGATTCTACTTTAGTTTTATTTAGCAGCGCTTTTGTGGCAACTTTTGAGGAATCCGTCTTTTTGGCAACAGGTGTTTTTGCAGTTGATTTACGCGGAACAAATTTTACAGGCTTTTTTCCCGGAATTGGCGCTGTTTTTAACGCTGTCGTCAGAGATTTAGTGTCCTGCTGTGCAGTAGGCTGTGCTGCTTTTTTTTCTGCATCTCCTAAATGCACACTGCTGAACATAGGTGTTTCTACGGTTTTTTCTTTGACTGTTCTAATAACAGGAAGAATTTTATTTTTATCTTTTAAATTGTGCTGATCTTCAATGTGTACACTTGTATAAGTTGCAACAGTAGGTTCTTCCTTGTTCTCAGCAATCTTTTCCGGAGTTGAAATATTGTTTTTCGGAGCAGGCTGATTTTTTACAGGTTCATGGCTACTCTTAAACAGTACTACCGTTTCCTCTGCTTTTTCTGCTTTATCTATTGAAGGCTTGCTGATTTCTGTTTGTTTATTATCCACTTCAGCTGTATTTTGCTGACCCTTTACGGCGGAGTCTCCAGTTTTATTTTTCGCTTCAGCAGTTGTTTCCGGAAGCCCCTCTTTCAGGCGGGACTCTTTAACGGACTTTGCTTCGTCATTTTTTGACAAAGTTTTAGCAGGAGTTTCTGTTGGTTTGACCTGTTCATCCGCTATTTTCTTTTCCCGAGAATTTACAGCAGTTACGGAATCGTCCTTTTTATCCAGCTCTTTTTTAGCTCGTCCTCTTTTATTGCCCGGTTTATCGTCACGCATATCAGAGGCGGAAATAGGAACGGAGGTTCTGGTTTCTCCACCACCCTGACCTTTCAAAGTAACTTCCATTTCAGGGATTTCTTCATCTCCTAATAAAGTGTCAGGAGTAATGGAAATACGGATTCCATAATCCATTTCCATTTGAGTTATACGCTGTCTTTTAATATTGAGCAGATGGATCGCCAATTTTAAAGGCAGTCGGAGATAAATCTGCATCACTTTTTGCTCAATTGCGGAATCATGAATTTTTCGTAGAATCCGGTTGGCCAAAGTAATCTCAATAGAATTAAGTGACAAGCTGCTGGAAATTCGCTGACGACTCAATTCCAATAATCCGAATTTGGAGATTACTCCAAACGAAGTCTTGGCTTTGTCTGAAGACATTTCTTCTTCAATCTTTTGTTCTACAGCAAGGCGGTTTTTTGAGTTTTCCATATCGATAAAATCCACCACAATCAAACCACCTAGGTTTCTTAAACGCAACTGTCTTGAAACTTCATCTGCAGCCTCAAGGTTTGTACGTAACGCGGTAGCCTCAATGTTTCTTTCTTGAGCGGATCTTCCGGAATTGACGTCAATTGCCACAAGTGCTTCTGTGGGCATAATAACCAATGAACCGCCTGAAGGCAAAGGAACCTGCTGGTGGTGCAGTACTTCAATCTGGCCTTCAATATCATAAGTTGAAAAAAGAGATTTTTCACCAAGATAAAGCTGCAGTTTTTTTTGATCTGGAGGCATATGAGTTTTAAAAAACTCTAAAGCATGTTGAAAAGCAACCGGTTCATCAATCACAACTTCCGTAACACTGTCATTGTAGTAATCACGGATCATACGCAGCATCGCATCTTCTTCTTGAAACAGTATTCCAGGTGCTGATTGCTCTTCGTACTCGTCTTTAATTTCATTCCAGGTACGGCGTAAAATCGAGTAGTCGCGTTTTAATTCAGTGAGCGAACGGTCAACGCCAACTGTACGGATAATTGCAGAGGAATTTTCTGTTCCGAGCCCTTTCAGTAAGTGACGCAAGCGTGCCCTTTGGTCTTCATCTTCAATCTTTTTGGAAACACCTCCACGGTCACTGTCCGGCATAAAAACAAGAAAGCGTCCCGCCAAAGAAATATTTGTGGTGATTGAAGCTCCTTTGTGTCCTATTTCATCTTTGATTACCTGGACCAGAACTTTTTGTCCAGGTTTAATAACCTGAGTGATGGACGGTCGTCCACGTCCTTCACGGCTTGGTTTATAGACTTGGAAGTTTATATCGGAAAGTGAAAGGAAACCGTGACGTTCTTCACCGTAATCAATGAAGGCTGCCTGAAAGGAAGGTTGTACTTTTATTACTTTACCGCAATAAATATTACCAACTTTTTGAGAGCGGTGGGTTTGTTCAATGTAAAGGTTATCCAGCTTTTTGCCTTTTAATAACGCAATTCTGGTTTCGTCATCCTCAACATTGATGAGGATTTTATTATCTATTTCTGCCATTTTTGCCTGATTATTATGAGTTTAAAATCAGGATGTTCCGACAAATATTTGATTTACAGATCAGAAATCGAAAATTGGAACGGTAGTGACGCAACTGATTATACATTTAATAGTACAACCCAGCATTTGCTTGAACTTGCGTAGACTTACAGTTTTATTTTCTAGAATTCATTAATCAGAAATCAGCATCCCCCATTCTTTCTTTCCGTCTAGGGGTGACAGAACATCTCTGAAATATTAGTTTTGATTTTCGAACATATTCCGAAAACCGTGTTCATTAGTCGAGTACAAATTCTTTTTGTTCGTACTCGCCATTTTCATTCTTTAAAATTTTTTCTATACGTTGCTCTGCGTTTTCGAGGAATTTGTTGCATTCCCTACTCCAGCGAACACCTGATTCAAAAGTGGTTAATGCTTCATCAAGAGGGATAGCTCCTTCTTCCAGCTTATCAACCGTTTCTTCAAGTTTTTGTAGTGCTGATTCAAAAGTTGTGGTCTGTGACTTCATTGCATAGTTGGCGTATTATTTCTGAAGCAATTTGTTGCGGAGATTGTTGACCTGTTTCTATAATACACTCTGCTTGCTCATAAAGCAAATCACGTTCTGCAAACATTTCATTTAAGACAGTTTTTGGATCTCTTTCTTTTAATAATGGACGGTTACGGTCGTTTTTCAGACGCAGTAGTAATTCTGCCTGAGCTACTTTCAAATAAACTCTTTTGCCTATTTCCTTTAGCATACCTCGATTTTGTTTACGTAATATAATCCCGCCGCCTGTTGCAATTACAGAATTGTCTACATCTTTCAATTTTTCCAACTGCTGAGTTTCCATTTCACGAAAACACTCTTCTCCACCATATTTAAAAATTTCAGCAACGCTACAGCCTTGATCTTCTTCAATCTCAGTATCCGTATCAACAAAAGAATATTCCAGCAATTTGGCTAACTTACGGCCAATTGTGGTCTTTCCAGCACCCATAAAACCCGTCAAAAGGATATTCATTGTCTTATGTCGATTGGAATATGTTCAAGGTGAATTATCGATACTACCGCCTCCGAGGAGGACATCATCCTGATAAAATACAGCAGCTTGTCCGGGAGTTACTGAGCGTTCCGGAGAGTCAAATTCCACCCTGACTTGATTCCCAGTAGCAGGAAAAACAGTAGCATACGCACCCTGATGTGCATAGCGCAGTTTTGCAGAAACACGTAATGGTTTTTCCGGTGCCTGTATGGACACCCAGTTGACACTGGACACATGAATTGTTTGTGAAAACAAATCAGCTTCTTTTCCGAGAACAACCCTGTTTTGGGCTTTATCTATTTTTATAACATAATATGGCGTCGTGTCACTAAGTCCAAGTCCTCGGCGTTGACCAATTGTATAGAAAGGCAGACCTGTGTGCTCTCCCAGGACTTCTCCTGAGACACTTATAAACTCACCCGGTTCAGGTGCAGTCTTCATTTCCTGTTTCAAAAAAGTTCTATAGTCTTTTGGAACAAAACATATTTCCTGACTATCGGGTTTTTTTGCGGCGGACAAATTAAGTTTACCAGCAATCTTCCTTACTTCAGGTTTAATTATTTCTGCCAAAGGAAACATCAGACGCGGCAGTTCATGTGCCGGTATACCGTACAGAAAATAAGTCTGGTCTTTACGTAAATCCTGTGGACGTGCTAATTGTGGACGTCCATTTTCCGGATTATCATAAACTCTGGCATAGTGCCCCGTTGCTAGAAATTCACAATCCAGCTCATCTACTTTTTTTAACAATAAATCACTTTTTATTTTTTTATTGCACATCACACACGGATTAGGTGTCTGTCCGTTTGAGTATTCGCTGATGAAATAATCAATCACAGTTTCTCTAAATTCTTTTTGATAATCAAGTACGTAAAAAGGGATATCAAGCCGGTGACAAGCTGAACGCGCGTCGATTGCTTCATCAAGAGAACAACAGCTTTTTTGTCGTGATTCATTCTCAGGGCCGTGATAAAGTTTCATATGCAGCCCTATTACTTCGTGACCCTGCTCCTTCAACAGAGCAGCGGCAACTGAAGAATCAACGCCACCGCTCATCGCCATCGCTACACGTGCCATAAATATTGCATTAAATTTGTTAAGGATTTAGTAGTCTGAAAATACTTTCTGCAGAATTATTCATTAACGACTGCTGTTTGCCTGAAAGTTTTGAATGTAACTTGTGTAGTCGTAATGTTTACCAGTATAGTTTACTTGTTGGTATCGTTTCTTTTGGAAACGTTGGAAATTTTCATTTATCTTCTTGTTGTTACTTTGATGGTATGACTGCATTTCACGTTTGCCTTTTTTGCGGTCTTTCTGCTTTTGTTCAATCAAGAAATAGCTTGAAGCAGACTGTTTACTTGTCAAAGGATTACTAGATTTTGAAATATTAATTATCATAGTCATTGCTTTTCGCCTTATCTTTTCTACTTGCGGGTCTATGTCTATGCTTGATGAATTGTCAGTCTTAATCATGACAACTTTTTCGGTTTTTGGATCCTTAGTTTCGTTAGTTAAGGTGTTGTTTTCAGCAGCATCTTTATTATTCTTTTCTTCTTCAGTATTTGTAGACGCTGATTGAGCAAATCCGATATTTAATTGAAATATGCAGAGGCATAATATTAGCGCAAATACAAAAGCAAGCCTGTTGAAACGACTTTGTTTCAGCTTTTTAGTGCTTTTCATGTTGATTTGCTTGACTGCTATTTTTGGAACCACCTCAGCCTCAGCTCAAAAATTAACTACGAATATGATTGCCTGTAACGAATCTGCTCAAGCTCGTTATGAATGTTATATCAAAGTGCAAAAAGATTCACAAGCAATTGCTGAAAAGCGTAGCTCTTCTTTAAAATCACAAAAAAAATTACGTCAGTCATTATATTTGAAAAAAACAAATGAAACATCGGTAAAATCTAAAGCAATAGCTGAAAAGAAGATCTCTTCTTTAAATTCTCGAAAAAAGTTGAGTCAATCATTATATTTGAAAAATATAAATGAAACATTGGTGAAATCTAAAGAAATAGCAGAAAAACGTCGTTCTTCTGTAGAATCTCAAAAAAAGTTGAATCTGTCATTATATACAAATCTTAAAGATAAGTTGGAAGAATCTAAAGCAATAGCTGCAACCCGCAAATCTATTCTAGATTCACAAAAACAAATACGCCAAGAAGCATATTTTAAGGAGCGCCAAGGCTCAATGGAAAACGCAAAAGAATTAGGCGCAACCCGCAAAGCTATTTTAGAGGAAAAGGAAAAATTACGTTTGGAATTATCAAAAAATATAGGAAAACAACTTGAAAAAGAGCATCAGGAAATAATGCAGCAAGTTGAATATTCACGTTCCCGTAATATTTCTCATAAAGGAGAAAAATATTCAATAACTTACGGTTATGTGCCTGAACCTAGCCCTTAAAACTGGTTGATTTTGCACGCTTAAATAAAAGACTGCTATGCTCAACGTAAAAAATAATAACTATTATATCCTAAATTAACTATATCTTTAATGGATTCTGCTGAATTGCTGGGTGCTGAAAAACTTATTGATAACGGTCATAAAACTTTTAATCCAGTGAGAATATTCGGTGTAGTGACTTCATTCGGAAAAAGTTAGTGGAAAATGCCTCTCGCCAAACTCAAAGTATGAACCGGATTCATCCAAATGATTCAACAGCCAGAATCTTGGAGCATCAGCAAGCAAGACTTCTCCATAGTTTTGAGTACGGACAAAACATCTTTCCTTTTTATCCATGCGGAAGCTGTGGAGCTCAAGTGACTCATTTTTCTGGTTATTAAACTGCATTTTAAACTCCTCTTGAACTAGCTCTAAGGCCAATGCCCGCATCGGTGTTATAGCACATTCGAGGTAGCATTTGTCCCAGCGGTTATCACTCCAATACTCAACAAAATAAAGTTTGCTCTCTTTTTCATAAAACAGATTTGATTCAAAAAGAGCTAATACCTTTCCGCGGATACTTTTTTCACGCATACTCCATTTTTGATGTTGATCAACCTTGATAAAGTCATAGTGAAAGCGCATTGCAAGTTCAGTTGAAAAATCATTTCCCTGTTTGAGTGCTCTTGAGATGGGCACTGGGAAATACATGCCTGTTGGCAACTGAGTTATCGATTCAGGAAAAATATTCTCCATCAATTTGAGAGTTTCCTCATCTTCAAGCAGTCCCGAAGTTTTTAGTCGACTCATCTCATGAGGAATCAAGGGGTTTAAAAAACGCTCTTCCCAGAGAAAGAGCATAATCAACTTTCGCTCAAAAAACCACTGTAGACGTTCTTCCAGTTTCATAGTTCTACTATTATTACTGAGTGAGAAATGTATGACTAAGCTGGCTTACTTTGCTTATCGCCGGATGAAATCTAAAGAGAGGTTTGGAGTGGATGCGGTGCGAGAGCCAGTTTGGTATAACGAATGAGTTGTGAACGTCCGCACTCATAATAACTTTCGTAGCGGTTGGAAATAAAGGCGAACGTAATCTCAGAAATTTTACGCATATGCAGACTTACACGCTCAGACCAGCGGTTTGAATCTCCTTCGATTGTTTGATAATCTTCACGTTCCATGAACATTACAAGCGAATAAGCTCTTCTTCCATGAGGAGTATCTATTTCTATAACACCTGCGTTTCCGTTTACTCCTTTTACAAATCCGGTTTTGTCCCATAGTTTGACTGATTTATTTGCCGAAAAACAGGTGTCGGCTTTAATCCGGTCTTTCAGCCAGGAATGACCGGGAAGGCTTAGTAAATAAAGCATTTCCCTTGCTGCTTCTTTGTTTATTTGCGCACTGTATTTAGCACCGATTACACGTTTAAACCAGATGTTCACAAATAGCTGATTTAAATCTGCAGCAGAAATTTTATTCCTGTAAGTCCGCCCGTCTTCAGGGATAGTTTCTTTCAGACTCAATTCTTTATACAATTTTGTGTTGTTAAGTATGCGCTGAATATTTTCAGTACCACCTAACAATTTAATAATAGTATTTGTGCTTTGGTTGTTGCTGAAACGGATCATTTCCTCAATCAGCTTTTTGTGACTTGATGACTCGATGAAATTTCCATTAAAACGCTGAATCATGTATGCATGAAGTATTGGTACTTTGATGGTACTGGCTGATTTTACACTTTGCCTAGATCGTAGAGAAACCAGTAATTTCCCAGTTGTAAGATCTTGTACAACAATTGAAAGTTTGTCATTTCTCTTCAGTTTATTTTTGGTATAGACTTCTTTCATGTACTCCAGAATAATAGCTTCCAGTGATGAAGTGAAGGAGGTGGAGTTAAATTTGCCTGCATAATAAGGCAACCCTTCCGGCAGATATAATTTGACATGTTCTTGAGCTACCCAACCTTGAACGCCCTGTGGGATTTTGACTTTCAGCCATATTTTATTTGGAGCTGATAAACTCAATAAATGTGTGCCTTTGTTAAGAACTTTTAAGGCAGGTTCTTTGGTGTTGGGACTGGAACGTAAATTTAATGCAGAAGCAGTAACTACAGCATAACTGCTGAGCTTATTTAAAAAGTTTGATTTGTGAATTAATTGTTCAACTTTAGCCTCAGGAGACAGTACAGGATCGAGTTGTAAATTTGTGGGAAGAGAATGTTCTTTTGCGTAAAGTCGAATGACAGAGAAGAACAGGTTGAGTGATAAGAGACTGAGGGAGCACAGTTTACAGAAAAACATATATCTTGCTTGTGCAGGCAACAGGCAGAGTCTGACTTTCAATATATCTCTCAAAGAAAATTGACTGACTGTTACATTACGTGTCTTGCTGAGTGATTACCGTGGGGAGTTTAAAAGGATTTAGCTTTAAAACTTTGCTTGGTCAAGTCTGAAAGACAAATTCCCTGAAGACTTTTGAAAAATACTCAAAATAGCAGAATGCTGAGTGAAAACCTGCTATTACTGAGTTTTTTCTTTGCGGATACGGCTAATATTTGACAAGAAAACTGTTCCTGGAATTAAAATGAATCCTACGACCAGAATAACAAATACGATTGTCCAACTCAGTCCCATAAATGCTCCTTTTAATGATAGTTATACTATGAATTTGAGCATTAATATTATTTTAAAAATAAGAAAAAGCCAAACTTAAATTTGTGAAAATAACAAAAAGTATTTGAAGATTCCTAGGCAATAAAAGTTATAGTTGTTTTCCTGGGAAAAACCCCTTTAAATTATTTTTATCGTTTTACAACTGCTTTAACAAATGCGCTTTGAAAATTAGGGTTGTTCTTCCTCAATTTATCACGCAATTTTTCAGCATCTTTTCTTGATTTCAACCCTGCTATTTGTACAGCCTGAAAACGAATTACCTGTGTAGTACGCTGTATATTAAAGAAGATATTATCCTTGAAAGCTTGATTTAAATAAGTTCTTACTCTGTTTGCAGTTTCTAAATCCGGAAATAGCCCGAGCGATACCTGGTATCCATTTTCAATTGATTTCCGAAAAGCGTGTCCCGCCATTGGATTATTGTTATTAATTATCTTAACCATTCTAGCAGAATACTCTTCACCTAAAACTTTTGTGGAAATGATCTCAGAAATTCCTGAACTATTACTGGATGTGCGGACACGTGATTTATAACCTAAAGTTTTTAATTTAAGACGACTATCGTCCACGCATTCAAGGGAAATACAGGAAACAACTTGGACGTAATAGCTGATTGATTTAGATTTCGCTTTTGGCTTTGCTTTTTTTGGTTCAGGTTTACTGACCTTTGCTATTGGGACAGGTTCAGTCGGTATTTCTACGACTATTTCAGGTAAAGCTGTCTCAGTAGGTGTATCTAAATAATAAAGTACAACAACTGTGATAACTCCCAAAATTAAACCTGTAATACTGGAGAAAATAAGTGGCTTAAAAGCAATCGATTTCTTTGACAAAGCTTTCTTTTTCTTCGGTTCAGCAGTTGGGATGTCATCAGGCTCGGCCTCTGTTTCATCTTCAAGTGGAGCGTCCTCATCATCATCATCATCATCATCATCGACATCGACATCGACATTTCCATCCTCATCATCATCAGTCTTTTCTTCTTCTATTTTGTCTTCTGCAGGTTCACTATCATCGTCACCTTCAAGGTCATCGATTGTAGAAAGATCTTCAAAAAATGAATCCAATTCGCTGTCACTCTCCTCTTCTCCGTCATTTTCCATGAAGGAATCGAGTTGTTCCCCAAAATCGTCACCAAAATCGTCCAGACCTTCCAGTCCGTCAACTTTTTCTTCAGCCATGTTTTACTTACAGTTGTAATGTTTTTGGTGAACTGATATTTTCTGTCTTTGTAAATTAGAGACGCTTCCCTCTAGTATTATTTTTATTGAGAAGATAAAAAAGATATAAACCACGCAAAGTTAAATCATCGTGATAATTAACGTTTGACAGAATCGGTAAAAGTTTTGCTGCTAACCCGCCGGTGATTACAGCTGTCGGCGTTGGTTGACCCTGTTGTTCAATTTCATTCGTTATTCTTTTAATCAACGAATCTATCATTCCTCCGTAACCGTAGATTAGACCGGATTTAAGACTGTCAGTCGTATTCTTCCCGATTACGTATTCCGGCATTTCAAGATTTACTTGAAACAGTTGAGCGGCTTTTGTAAACAGTACGTCAGCCGATATTAATAGTCCCGGACAAATCACACCTCCTTGAAAAACTCCATCCGCAGTGACTACATCCAGTGTAGTAGCAGTACCGCAATCAATAATGATCAGTGAGGTTTTATATTGTTGGTATGCAGCTGAGGCATTGATCAGTCTGTCCTGACCAACCTTAGCTGGTGTGTCAGTATTTATTTCAATACCAAGATTGCATTCGTGACTGACCAAGATTGGAGGTTTTCCAATCAAATTTTCAAGCAGTATAGTAAAGACTTCCGTCAGTTCCGGAACTACTGAACTCAACACTGCACCTTGCGCCTCTTCCAAACTAAAATCGCATGCGAAAAGCATACCCCGAACAAGTATTTCATATTCATCTACACTCTGATGAATACTGGTATGCAGGCGCCAACTCTGTAATGTATTTGAATCTTTGACTAAGCCAAGTACTACGTCACTGTTGCCTATGTCTACGGCTATAATCATTACTGTCCCTCTCTTATTTCAATAATATCTCCGGAAACATGTGTCAGTAATTCTCCTGTTTCTGTCCGGATTTGCAGATAACCCTCCTTTGTTAATCCTTCAATAGTACCAACGCTTCCTGAGCTTTTTGTCTGTTCTTCTACGTTATTCAAACTACGTACCTTCCTGCCTCTTGCCTGCGAGCGTTTTAACCATTCTTCCAGAAGTGCGCTTTGACCGTCTGTTAAATAGTCAGCTTTTCTGTTTGTAGTAATATTTTTACTAAATTCTTCAAAACAGCATTCCAATTCTTTTAAAAGCAACTTAAATACTGTTTCATTATCAAGAGCAGCTTGATCTTCTGCTCCGATAATTAGATTTGAGTTTTGAGCAATTTCTGTTTCCAGAGTAGTCAAAATGTCCTGTAGTTCTTCCGGATAATCTTTGAGAAAACCTTTAGTGTTTAAACCAATCCCCAGGATCAACACAGGAAAATTCTGAGCCGGTATTTTGATTGTTTCAAGTAAAATTCCACAGATCTTTTTTCCGTTCACCAGTACGTCATTCGGCCATTTAAGTCGGACTCCGTTGATATATTTCTCTAGAACACGAGCGACAACAATTCCGGCCAGTAGAGCAAATACCTGAACTTCACCGAGGGCTAAACCAGGATGTAGGACAACGGAGAAAGTCACATTTTTTTGCGGAAGTGAAACGAACTTCCTTCCGGCTCTTCCTCTTCCGGAAGTTTGCATTTCAGCAATTACAACCAAACCGTGCTGTTTAAGCAACTCACTATTGTCTTTCAAATATGTATTAGTTGAACCAACTTCGGTCAGACGTATGATTCTTTTGCCAATTGATTCGGACATTCGTTTAGCGTAAGAAAAAATTGTGAATAACTAAACTGTTATCTTTGACTTCACCGGTTGCGGGATTTCTTTCAACTGAGACAACAGCTCTTACTTCGGCTTTCACGTTATCGATTTCAGTTTTTAGCTGGATTTCGTACCAGTAACTGTAGGGAATGAAAAAATCACCGGATCTGTCGTATTGAGTAATATTGCTTAGCTTATTTTTTATGTCTTCACTTGTCAATTTAGAACGTGGTTGTTTTGTAAGTTCTGCTGCAATTTCTTCTCTTTTTTCAAAATAATCCTGTGAAATGCTGTCGTCATAGCCTGGAGAATAATTGATGAAATAAGCAGTGTTTTGATTAAATTTCTCCAGGAATTCCACAATTTCTTCAAATGTTGCTAAGTTGACATTGATACGTGGTTTAATTGCAGAAAAGTCTGCTTGCGTTTCATATTTGTTGCCAACAGGAAAGATTGTGAATCCTTTCTTCCATTGATCGAGTGGAATCCGTTTATCTTTAACACCCCTAATTAGTTGGACTTCACTTAACTTGTCGAAGAAACCGTTTTTTATTTCAAAATACGGATCTATGGCACGATATGTATTTTTCTCCGTGCCTATTGTACCGTAGATGGATGAATCATAAATTTCTGCACCTTTATCCAGCCAATCGAAAATTGCCGCATAAATTGGCAGGATATCATTGATATTTAATTGAATATTATGTGATGGGACACCGCTTCCAGACTGATAAGTAGTTACACTAGTCCATTTTTTGAGAATATTTATGAATTGATTTGCCAGCCGAACGTCCGCTTTTGTCTCAGGATTAACTGTTCTAAACGGTGGAGTTTGTATCCGGTTCAAGTTATAAAGATGATCAATAGGACGGATGATCGGTGTATAAAAAGATACTTCCGGGAAATCCGCAATTACTCCTGCAGGCAAGCCAACAGGTTGAGGTGGATTTAAAAAAGATATTTCATTGCCTGTTGCTCCCAGCCTTAATAAATCCTTTAAGTATACTGTGAAAAACTTAAGCTCTTCCTGTCCTTCTATACCTTCTAAAACAGCCTTAAACATGGATTTAACGGCATTTCTAGCTTTGAAGGATGCTTGGTAATTTTTAAGCCCCCGAGTTTCAAGTTTGGTTTCAAATGAAAACTCTGTCATGAAAACTGCAAGGAGAGCCAAAATAACCAGAGTAATCAAGAGGGCAATTCCACGTTGTGAAGTTGTCTTAGAAGGCGAAGGAGGAGACACAGGAAGGTAAGACATGACTAAAGCTTTGAAGACAGGCTTTTACATTTCAACCTGCCGAACAAAGTTTACAGCAGCAAATGCCTTAAAGGCAACAGGATGTCAAGAAACAAAATAGTTCTTTCCCGGCAGCCTGTGCTTAACAAATATATTTATTACAGCCTCAGGCTGCTTGGCCTATAGTAATGTAAACTCAAAACGTCAGGATATTGATCAGGAGCAACCGCTGGTTGCTCCGCAGGAGGCACACTTGAGACAGGAACCATTACGTACCATTGTGAACTGTTGGCAGGTGTGGCATGCTTCTCCCTCATAGCCTTTCATCCGTGCTTCCTGAACAAGGCTGGATGTGGATCTTTCCTGAGCATCCCAACTTTCGCTGGAAGTCTCTCCTGCAAAATCTGTATTGCCGGAAAAATCCGCATGTGCCTGTTCTGGTTCCGGTTCTGAATTTTTCAAGAGTGCAAAATCTACTCCTTTAAAATCATTGTCCTCTTGTTCCAGAAAGGCCTGGCTTTCTTCTGTACTGAGAGTTCTTTCTGAGACTAACTGTTCATTGTCAAACTCTGGTTCTGTCTCATTCTGAGTATGTACAGCACTTGCCTGCAGTTCATCTGCATTGATATGTGACAATTCGTTACGACCCAAATAAGAAATTGCCAGTTCACGGAAAACATAATCAATGATGGATGTGCTCATTTTGATATTATCATTTCCGGAAACCATTCCGTTTGGTTCAAAACGGGTGAAAATAAAGGCTTCCACAAATTCTTCCAACGGCACACCATGCTGCAATCCGAGTGAAATGGCAATCGCAAAGCTATTCATCAAACTTCTGAATGCCGCTCCTTCTTTGTGCATATCGAGAAAAATTTCACCTATAGTACCATCATCATACTCACCGGTACGTAGGTAGAGCTTGTGTCCTCCGATCACCGCTTTTTGGGTGTAGCCGTTACGGCGATGAGGTAATTTTCTGCGTTTGGCGATGTAGCGGTGAATAATTTTTTCCGCAATCCTGATTGGCGCTGGTTGTTGAGCCGCGATACTTTCCTCTGCCTCGTCTTCGTCCCACAAATCTTCTTCTACACTCACGTTGAGCGGTTGACTGAGTTTGGAACCATCCCTGTAAAGTGCGTTGCATTTTAAACCGTTGTGCCAGGAAGTGGAAAATGCCTGCTTAATATCAGTCACATTAGCATCACCCGGCATGTTGATAGTTTTAGATATCGAACCGGAAATGAAAGGCTGAGCAACAGACATCATCCGGATATGCGCATCAGATGCAATAAAGCGTTTACCAGTGCGTCCGCACTTGTTTGCACAGTCGAAAACACTGTAATGTTCCTGTTTGAGATGTGGAGCGTTTTCACTGGTCATAGTTCCGCAAATATAATCATTTGCCGCTTCTATTTCCTTTCTGGTGAATCCGAGATGCTTGAGGATACTGAATTCAAAATTTCCAAGCTGCTCATCAGTCAACCCCAGTGTTTCCTTGCAGAATGACTCTCCAAGTGTATAGAGGTTGAAAACAAAGCTGATATCAAATGCGGTTGGTAACTGTTCTTCTATGCGCTTGAGTACTTCATCCGTAAAACCTTTGCTGCGCAAAACATTTGCATTGATGCAGGGACTTCCCTCTAAACGTGCATAACCCTTGATATAATGGACAATATCAGCTACTTCTGAATCTGCATACCCAAGTTTCTTTAAAGCTAAGGGGATTGAATTATTAATTATTTTGAAATAACCACCGCCTGCCAGTTTTTTGAATTTAACCAGCGCAAAGTCCGGCTCAATTCCGGTTGTGTCGCAATCCATTAAGAGACCGATGGTTCCGGTTGGTGCAATCACAGTGACCTGTGCATTACGGAAACCATGTTTTTCTCCGAGTTTCAAAGCCTGATTTGCATCTTGTTGAGCAGCTTTGAGTAATTCAGGGGGGCAATGCTGACTGTCAATACCGACCGGTTTGATAGTCAAACCTTCATATTCACTGTCCTGAGCACGGAAAGCGGCACGCCGGTGATTACGGAGCACCCGCAGCATATTTTCTTTGTTTCTCTCATATCCTGCAAATGTGCCTAGTTCTTTTGCCATTTCCGCGGAAGTTGAGTAAGAAGTCATATGCATGATGGAAGTCACTGCACCGCAAATTGCAAGGGCTTCCGGAGAATCATAAGGAATTCCGTTAACCATTAAATACGTTCCCAAATTTGCATAACCCAAACCGAGTGTTCGGAAGTCATAAGAAAGCTTGGCAATGTTTTTACTCGGAAACTGTGCCATCAGCACACTTATTTCTAAAACAATTGTCCAAATCCTGGAACCGTGCCTTAATTTAATAATATCAAGTTCGCCGGTCTTAGGATCACGGAAACGCATCAAATTCAGGGAAGCCAAGTTACAAGCCGTGTCGTCCAAAAACATGTATTCACTGCAGGGGTTAGATGCCCGAATCGGGCCATCTGCAGGGCAGGTGTGCCATTCATTGATTGTTGTATCGAACTGTATCCCCGGATCTGCTGAGGCCCAGGCCGCATAGGCAATCTCTTCCCAGAGTTCAGTTGCCTTGAGTGTCTTGCACGGAACAGGTTTTCTAGCATCCTTTTTGGCCTTCACTTTTTCAACACGCCAGAAAAGATCCCAGTCTTTGTCCTGCTCAACTGCTTCCATGAAGGCATTATTAAGGCGGATTGAATTGTTGGCATTTTGACCTGCAACAGTTTGATATGCTTCAGAATTCCAGTCTGTATCGTATTCTTCAAACAAAACATCTGTGTAACCCTGTTGTGCCAAATGGATGATACGGTGCACATAGCTGAAAGGCATTTGTGCCAGTCGGGCTTTTTTGGCGACTTTACGCAGGTCTTTATTCAACTTGAGGTCAAATTTTTCAGTTTCAACCCCCCAGTCGTGAATCGCGCTGAATAGTTCGTTGATCAGTTCTTTAATCGTTTTAGAACCTGCCACTATGGATGCGACTTTTTGCTCTTCATGAACTTTCCAGTTAACAAATTTTTCAATATCAGGGTGATCGGCATCAATACAGATCATTTTTGCTGCACGACGAGTAGTTCCGCCGGACTTGATTGCGCCGGCTGCAGAATCACCAATTTTGAGGAATGACATCAGTCCTGAAGATACACCTCCTCCAGACAGTGGCTCCATATCTCCTCGTAAATCCGAAAAGTTGGAACCTGTTCCTGAGCCGTATTTAAAAAGTCGTGCTTCACGGGTCCACAAATCCATGATTCCACCTTCACGCACCAAATCGTCTTTGACTGACTGGATAAAGCACGCATGAGGCTGCGGACGTGTATACGCGTCTTTGGAAGGGGTGACTTCTTCGGTTTTAGGGTCAACGTAATAATGTCCCTGTGCAGGACCGTCCAGTCCGTAAGCCCAGTTTAGTCCAGTATTGAACCATTGAGGAGAGTTTGGCGCTGCCATTTGTTTAGCCAACATGTGGCATAATTCATCATAAAACGCTCGGGCGTCTTCTTCAGTATCAAAATAGTTGTTCTTATAGCCCCAATACGTCCAGCAGCCGACAAGCCGGTGAAAAACCTCACGTGCGTCAGTTTCCGAAATGGTGGAATCATCTCCGGAAGTATCTGCTTCTGCGGCTTCCTGTTCCTGCTTTGCCTGATCATGTAGAGAAGGTTGCAGCCATGCGGGGATTCCTCTTTCTTTGGCTACTTTGAGATGTTTGGGGATTCCGGCTTTGCGGAAATATTTCTGGGCCATGATGTCAGTTGCTACCTGAGACCAATCTGTTGGTACAGAAACTTTTTCCCACTCTGAGACTACTGAGCCGTCAGGATTGCGGATGATGGAACTGCGGTTTTCAAATTCCATCGACTGATATGGACTCTCACCTTCCATGGTGAAGAGGCGTTTAATTTTCATGTATGCCTTTTAGTGTTTTGTATTATAAAATAAAAATGAAGTTTAGCCAATCCATGGTTTCCTTCACTGATTAAAGTATACTTAAAACGCGTAAAACTTAAAGGCCGGATTTTTAAATTTAATCCAGTATTCTTTATGCAATAATCATGAAAATATTGCATAGTTTGCCGTCCTTTGGAAAAATCAATCCTGGACTGCGCAAAAAAGCTTGTAACTTAAGTATTTTAGCTTCACATAATTATCAATAAATCACATACTCATGTGCTCTATTGATATAAATATAAATCGTTATATCAGTGAGATAACATCTCTTTTGGAACCGTACAGTAGAGAATATTTGTGCTATGCAATAACTTCAGCCATAATGCATACACTGACAAAATCTCTAACTTGATCTGGGTTTGATAATGTAGTTCAACTGGCTCATAAAATCAACAAAAAAGTTCTCCTGTTATATCAAAGATCAACAATTAAATTACTGATATTTAAACTAAAAAAAAATGAAATTAGCACACAAAAAGCCAAAAAAAAATAGTCCTGTGCCTGCCGTCTATCTTCATATTCCTTTTTGCAGGCATATTTGTCCTTTTTGTTCTTTTGCTGTTAGACGCGACAGAGTGGAATTGCATGAAAAATATATTCTTGGAATGTTTGATGAAATAACTCGACGTGCTGCATGGTTGGAGGAAAAAAAGCAGATTAATCGAGAACTAAAACTTTCAGGGCCGAAATTGCTTGAGTCTATATATTTTGGTGGAGGTACACCATCCAGTCTCAAAATTCCGGAAATTGAGTTGTTACTGAGTCAAGTCAGGAATTGTTTCCCTTGCTCTGATCAACTAGAAATTTCCTTTGAAATGAATCCTGAGGATGTGAATCCGGATTATCTGAGTGGTCTTGCGGAAATAGGCGTAAACCGGCTTAGTTTGGGAGGTCAAAGTTTTCAGACATCAACTTTAAAGAAGTTGGGACGGTTTCATTCCGGCTTAGAATTACGGCAAGCGCTCAGGGCGATTGCTGATTCAGCAATTGATAATTGGAACCTTGATCTTATGTTTGGTATTCCTGAACAAAGTATTTTGATGTTCAGGACAGATGTTGAGGAAGCGCTTTCCTATTATCCTTCACATATTTCATTATATGGACTGGAAATTCATGAAAAAACACCATTTGGGCAAAATGAGCAGATCCGTAAATGGGACTCAGAACATCAGCAGCAATTCGAAGAAATGTATTTGTGGGCAACTGAACGACTGGAAAAAGCAGGTTTAATTCAATATGAAGTTTCGAATTTTTCCATAAAAACTAAGGAGGGCCGTAATAACTTACTGGTCTGGTCCGGAAATGAATATTTAGGTTTCGGAGTTGGGGCACACTCATATTTAAGTCAAACTCGCTGGGGCAACAAGTGTTCACTAAATACGTACCTCAAAGATCTTGAGCATAATAGCTGGCCGGTTGATTTTGAAGAGCATTTGCAGGTGAATGAGCAGGCTGCTGAATCCTTGATGCTGGCTTTACGACAGCCTAAAGGAGTAAATATAGAGCAATGGCAGAAACGTTTTTGTCTGCAGTGGAAAAAACAGCAGCTTGATCTCGTCAACGAACTTTGTGCTGCAGGAAGAGCTTTCTGGAAAGGTCAGTACTTATGTTTGACAGCAAAAGGAATGTTGCTCGCAGACAGAATCACAGTGGAACTAATGCCTTAATCACACATAAAATAAGAAGAAAGTAGATTATTTTCATAATTATTATAAAGTTTTTTTTAAGGTGGCCGAAAAGCAAGACAAGGGTTTTACCCGCTGGTTAAATAAAAAGAGTCAACTGCCTGCGGAAGCCTAACACAGGATTAATTATTGGAGAATAAAATGAGAATTCGAAGCAATGCAACTTCTTTGAACACATTACGTCACTCAGAAAATAATTTAAAATCAGTAGAAAATTCAATAAAAAAATTAAGTTCTGGAACAAAAATAAATAGTGGTGCTGACGGACCAGCTACATTAATTGCCTCTGAACGTATGAGAGGGCAAATAGCTGGATTGAGACAGGCTCACAGTAATAACGCAAGTGCTGTTGCCATGTTTCAAACGGCAGAAGGAGCTTTAAGTGAGTTCAGTAGTATATTGCTGAAACTAAAACAGCTCTCAGTTCATGCTGCAAACGAAGCGGTAAACGATGATGCCATGCTGGCTGCAGATCAACAGGAAGTGGATAATATGATTTCCACTCTTGATCGAATTGGAGGCACAGCGACGTTTAACGGTAAAAGTCTACTTGATGGTAGTTTAGGAGCAACCGGAGCAGCAGTAGGTGATAATGTGCGTTTCGTGAGTGCTAAAACATCGACTAAAGATTCTCCAACAGAAGGTTATGAAGTTGATATTGTACAGGTTGCAACCCAGGCTTATAAAAGAGGTAGTGTTCCTTTGACAGTAAATA
>ENA-UZWX01008047-UZWX01008047.1-metagenome-genome-assembly--contig:-Day-4---50m-contig-8047_pt1 | contig 25678 bp, 19 predicted proteins | sample MGYA00260347_ERZ794907 | MGnify/ENA metagenome assembly ERZ794907 | reverse complement strand
GCAACCTCCCTGGTATCATCACTTGAGCCGTCGTCGACCAGAATAATTTCATATTTGGGATAGTCCATTCCCAGAAGGGACTGAACGGTACTCTCCAGTAGTTTACCCTCGTTATAGGCCGGTACAATGATCGAAATGGGAGGCAAAAACGAGGTGTCGTGGCCGGTCTCCACCGTGTGTTTGGTGGTATTCAGATACGCCATGTTCATGAGCATGAGATAGCGNNAAAAGAAGAATAACCAGGAATAAAACCAGAGCGACGATCGATGAAAACACGATCAGTCCACTCAAAGTAAGCGTAGACGCCCAGCCGGTCAGTTTATACAGAAGGAGACCTGGATCATAGAGAAACAGGTAAATCACGACAAACAAAAAGAGCGACGCAAATCCATACACGAACATGCGTCGGATCAACATTGACTCTGTTTCTTGCCCCGTCGGAAAATCATCTTCCTTCCTGCGCACAGGAACGAATTCTCTACGATCTACTGGTACAGCAGGGTGCGAAACAACGAGCTTGTTTGCCTCTTTCCTATCATCGATATGATCTTCACCCGCCATAAACTACCTATTTGTGCCTTTCTATCAGGGATCGGCCATGAACTGAATTTATAAAGTCCAGTACAGGGCACCTGAAAACGTGAACGTGTTATATCGATCTATAAATGAGGTGGCTCCCGACCCGAGAGTTCGTGTAGATGCCCCCATGGTTGATCGCAGAGTAAACGAGAAGTGCGAGGCAATCCGTTTGACATAGTCGACTTCAAATCGCCGCCCTACAAATCCAGAACTCCTGGCTATTAAACCCATCGCCCCTCGCACTCGCAGATGCGTTTGATTTGCCCACTCATGATCATACTCGAGGAAAAAATCATACGACTGGTAATTTCTAGGAGAAAAATACGTGTCAACCGTCGACCGATAGGCCGTCTGGTAATACGTCATACCTAGATACGTAAAGCCTGCAATTCTATAGGATGCTTCCAAACGGTTGTTGGTACCGAGATTTGTATCCGTACTGGATCCTGTATTTCCGAAATTATCCCGGACAATATTTATAGCAAAAGAACCACTGACTCGTAGAACTGAATCGGGCATAAGCGTAACGGAGCTTCCCTGAATATCGAGCTGCGAGAGTTTCAGATTGAACTGTCCCCCACCAGCGGACCAAAGATCGATAGTCCCTTCCCCTGTTTTGACTCCGATAGACCCTAGATACTTGCCTAGTTCTTGTCTCCAATACCGAATACCGCCATAGGTAACCGTTCGGGCACCTTCGTAGTCATAAACGCCAAATTCTCCCGATATCCGGTTTGAATAGGCTGCTCGGACTGATTTTAATGGAGGTGTTAGGTCGAAATACATTCCTCCAAAAATCTGGTTTACGCGACCTCGTACGATTTCAGAACCAGGAACGAGCCGGCGAGAACCAGAGATAAAGTGGGAATTCACACCTGCCGAAAGCACGGCATTAATGGGCAGCGAAACCTGAGTTTGCATACCCTGAGCCCAGCGATCATACCGAGTTCCTCCACCGCGCGAGCGGATGGCGTCTGTCGTCGGCACGATCAGTCCAGCATAGTCTAGACCCTTCCACTCGCCACTTTCAACGAGCGCGGCACGCACGTCGGCATCAATTCCGAATTTCCGATTTTCGATGGTTTCTGAATCTTCCGCCAGTAACAAGGCCTCGTCATAAATAATCGTAGCTTGCGCATACAGTCCAAGTGCCCGCAGCGATTCAGCCTGCATGAAGCGAACCTCGTAGTCCCGAGGATTCTCATTCTGTAGCCGCTGAAGCGTACCCAAAGCACCTGAATAGTCTTCTCGATACACCTGAACCCGAGCCATTTCCTTAGCAACATCGTATTCATAGACCTCATTTAGGAGACCTTGATACATTGTTACCGATTCCTGATAGTCTTTTTTGGCAGCGTAGACGCCAGCCAGTTCCTTTACTTCATCTCGCGTCCGCTTTCCGCGAACGTCGAAGTAACGGTCATATTCGGAAATAGCACTATCAAAATTCTTCGCTGCAACGAGACGTCTTGCCTCATTCAGAATGTCAAACTGTTTTTCCTGACCTAATCGCAACGACTCCCGAGCAATTAAGTGGCGTATAGCTCCAATCTGAGTCGTAAAACGAGAATCCTGAAACGACTCAGCGCGATCTAAATAGATTTCCGCTGATTCCAAGTCGGTCCGGCGCAATCGATAAGCTGAAGTCTCAATAAACAACTCCGAATCTTTTGAATTACGGTCACCCAACAAACCTGAAAGGAAGGACTCGCCCCGCGCATCTAACTGATTCAATGCAAATTGAGCCATGACATAAGCACGGTGAATCACGGGATTATTCGGGTCTCGATCGGCTAACCACCCTGCCTGCTCTTCGGCAACTTCAGGATATCCATTCACCCTGAGGGCATCAACATATTCGATACGCATATCCCGGTCTTCGGGACGAAGTTCAATGACGCGAGCGTACGAGCGAATCACATCATCACGTCGGTCCACCAAATAGTAAAGAGGAATCAAGGCTCTCCAAGACTGCTCGTCATTCGGATTGGTCGCTACATTCGCTTCCAACTCTCGGATAGCAACCAGCGCTCGATTCGTGCGAGTCTCTTTAATGGCTTGCAACCGACCACGGTACCCTGGATCCATGGGTTGAGCGAAGTCAGGATCGGTCAGCACGTCGAGCGCTTCATCATAGCGGCTTTCCGACACGAGCGCATCAACAAGCTGATACCGAATTACTAAATCATTCGGATTCAGACGCAGGCGATAAGTGTGCCTGTCTGGAGTATAAATGGGAGACTGCCCGTCCTTTTCTATTAATCCTTTATCGACCTCAGCAAAGAGGACTGGCCAGCGACGAGTGAGCCCATATTCAGGCTCTAAAATGACTAAGTTATTCCAAGCCTCCCAATATCGATCATACTTGATATACTGCTCAATCAAACGGAATCGCAGATCAGCGTTGGACGTATCCTTGCTCAATTCTGCTTCTAAACGGTCTACAATGAATAAGGTAGCAGGACTCGTAGGAGTTGGTGCTGTTTGCAGTCTGTTTTCTGCTAACGTGTAGCGCTGATTCCATTCGTTAGAATCACGATGACGTGGCGCCAAAACGGCAAGCTGCTGTTTCGCTTCGAAATACCGACCAGCGTCGATCAACAGATCAACTAACTGAAAACGCTTGGCGTCGTTATTAGGCTCTGCCCGTACATCTCTTAAAAGCACATCAATTGGGTACTGACTCACCACCCGAACAGAACCAGGGTCTTGGGCCATACCAATGCACTCCTGAGCTTCTTGATTACTCGGGTTCAGCAGGAGTGCTTGCTCACAAGCAGCCTGGGCCTCTCGACTCTTGCCCTGCCAATTGAGGAAATACCCCATTCGCATCCACAAGTCATCATTCGTCGAATAAATCTCAGTGTACTTTTTAGCAACCCGCTCTCCTAGAACGTTATCACCCTCATATGCGGCAATTGCAATGAGGTAAGCTTGAACGATATCGGGCGTTCCCTGCGTACGGTCCAAGTAGGCGCCATATTGAAGACCTGATTCTCTATATCGACGGGCCTCATAAAGCGCATCGGCATAACGAATTCGATAACCCAAATTTTCAGGGTTTAACTCAACAAGACGCTTCAGACTTTCTAGGTTAGCACTGCCAGAAACTTTACCGGCTGCGTTTGAAGTTCGTTGAGTTTGCCTAGTTCTACGCAACCCATCGATGGCCTCTTGACTACCAGGATTGAGTTCGATGACGCGCTGATAATCACGTGACGCACTCATGTAATCTCTTCGCCCTTCGTGTGCTGTTGCACGTAACAGCAGAGGTCGAGCATCAGCGACCTCAGACGTAATGATTGAATTGAGCAATACAATGGCTTCACTGTACCGAGCTTCCTCAATGAGGTCTTCAGCTCGTTCTTGGGCAGCAAGATCCTGGGCGCTGGCAGACTGAACCGTCATCAGAGCGAGAATCAGAAGTACAAATATTCCTTTGAAGAGACGCATCGATTTTCTAGCGCGTGGTTGAAGTCATCTTTTCAGATGTTGTCGGCCTTCCTGGAAATTCCCAAAGGATATCCTCCTTCAAGACAACCAATTAGGCTTCATCTAGAGCGTAGTTCAGAAACTCTCCGGCACTCTGAAAAGGTCTACCGTCCGGTACGACGATGGCTGAAACAGAATGAAGAAGATGATCTGCCTGCATCGGTGATTCCCGGCGCAAGCGGTCTTTTAGTCGTGTAAAAAAGCTTTGGGCTTCCTCAGGACGACTGTCATCTAAATAGACGACCAGACGCTCCAATTCGGTATTGGCCAGCATATCATCCTGCGTCCGCAGTTCTTCTCCGACGAGATCCATAAGGAAATCGAAGTCGAATGGTCGGGATTCCGTCTGACCGCTTCGATCCATCCGAAGGGCCAGCAACAGGAACGGCTGGTGCAATACATCACGGTTAGAAAACTGCATCTGCAGTCTGCTACGGAACGCTAAGCGATCCGTGAAATCCAATTCCTGATGTCCGGAGGCCGGTTCAAAGTCAGGAGTTGGAGGTACTTCAGCAGTAGAACCACCTGGAACTTCGGTAGACGGCGGCATCTGTCCGAAAGACGGTTCTTGCTGAGGTGAATGGGATGCCGCAAGTTGAGGGGGCACCGGTGAAGGTGCCTGCGGCATAGGGGTTTCTCTAGTCCGTTCCGGATTAAATGTCGGAACAGGTACGATCGGTGGCATCACCGGCTGAACAGGTGAAGCCTGCTCAGTAAACTGTGAAGGGTGCGGTGCAGGAGGAGTCTGAGGCACCGGTGGTACGGGAGGTACCTGGTGTACTGGAGGCAGAGGCTGTACTGGAGGCGTTGGGGCAGGCTTTTCAGGCTGAAATACACTCTCAACATGTGCACTAGGCTGATACGGATTTACTGCAACTGGCTCTGATTCTGAAGCGGGCGCTTCTGCAAAAGGCAACGGTTCAGAGGCTGTAAATATTGGACCTTCGTCTACTGCCGGGGTTTCAGAAGCCGCAGGGACCATTTCTACGCCAGGTTTTACGAGATCCTCAAGATCCCAATAATCAACTACCTGACGTTTAATGTGACCGATATGTGGAATTAGGGAAATTCTACGCTTCGTCGTGTTACCAGCGTCTTCGGCCAGCTCTATATGAATAGAGCCTGTCATCTGAGAAGCCATAAACTCTATGACTCGTGCAGACTGGGGATTGGCAGGCTCTGGCATCACGAGCATCGTCGTAGTATCGAGCGAATCAATCTGCTCAAGAAACTGAATAAACTCGCTTCGGAATCGATCAAAAGAACGAAACGCTACGAATGGCATGAAGTCGTTCATCACCAACCGGGTTGGGCGATGACGACGAATAAGGGTAACCAGATCCCAAAGTGCTTTTGAAACACCATCATCTCCCATGTTCTGCAGATTCATCAAAGGAGGAACGCGCATGAGACGGACGATACCCGTGTCGTGAGCTTGTCTGAGATTGAATCCAATAGAGGCAGCCTGGATCATCAGATCCTTCTGTCTGTCAGGAGAAACAAATAAGGTTGGTTCGCTGAATGCTGCACCTGTACGGGCAAACATAAGGGTCAATAGTCCTCGCCCGCTGGCGGCGCGGCCATAAACGAGATAGGAACCGCCACGATACAATCCTCCCCACGGATCATCGATCACGTCGATACCAGAGAGATGTTTAGGGGCGAAATTCACCGATGTGGGGGACGTTGCGTTCATTACGAACTGTGGCTGTATGCTTATGTGAAGTGTCGGTCAGGAAATCAATCCATTAAGTACTGGATCGAAAAACTTTCCAACGGCTTCTGCACTCTCACCAAAAGCCGTGCCAGAGCTGGCCGATCTTCGCAAAACAGCCAAAATGAGCGCATTTGCAGATGAACGCATCAGCAGAATCCCGTTTTGAGACGAATTGTCGTCTCTATTTCGATCCTGAGATGAAAACTTTCACACGTCTCTATACACCATTTACCAGTCCATCGGTTTCTGTTTCTCTAAAAACAGCCCTTCATTATGTTATTTGATAGTGTTATCCGGGTTTATCGACACATCCTCCAAATTCTTTCACCCCCTTTTTTCAGGAATCATCATTTTTGGTCCGATCCTTGTATAGATGCTATCCGGTACTTCAATGTGCGCCCAAGGCACACCATGAAAATCCGGTTCTCCTTGTTACTTAATCAAATGAAACGCATGTCTCCCCGAATCATCAGCTCAGGAAAACAGCAGCCCGCAGATCTGCCCCTTTCCCGTTCGCTGTTCCGCACCATGCTGGTGACTGGAATGCTGTTCTCCGTTATTCTCTCTGGATGCGACATCTTCGGTGCTTCTACCGATGTTGGTGCACCCCGACTCGAGATCATACGCCCCTACGACGAAGCGCTCGTTTCTGGCCGCAACCTTCTGATTGCCGTCTCTGCTGAGGCTCTCGGTTCGGACAATTATGTCTCTTTTGTCAATATCAATGTAAACGGTGTCAAGGCAGGTACGGCCGAATCCGATGGTACCTCATACAATCTGCGACTAAATACCTTCGACTACCCGGACGGACTTTACAGAGTTGAAGCCGTCGCTTTTGATAAATATCAAGCTCGCGGTATATCTGCTCCAATCTTGGTGACCATGGATAATGAATCCGATGGGCCAGGTCCAAAAATGACTTTAATCGATCCTTCTGACAACGAACAGGTGTTCGGGAATGCCAGGGTTGTTGCCCGGACAGATCCCGGAGAACCCTTTGTAACGCGCGTGGATCTCTTGGTTGACGGTGTACCAGTGGTAACTGAAACCGAATCAATAGACGGAGAGACTTTTGTATTTGATGTGGATATGGATACTTATCCACTCGGCCAACACACCTTCGAAGTAAAAGCATACAGCGGTCCTACCGTATTCAGGATTTCTGAGACGACTACTATTGAAACGGTCGAAAATGACGGTTCAAACGAAGGCAAGCCTGGTACACTCCGTTGGAAAGCATACGGAGTTAGTGGTGAAGTAGAAGGATCTCCAGCTATCGGATTTAACAACGACATTTATGTCGGGTCCACTGCGGACACACTTTACGCCTTTAATAATTCGGGCGGAATGAAATGGAAGTATGCTACGAAAGACGATGTTCGCTCCTCCGTTCTAGTCGGAAATAACGAAGACGTATTCGTAACGGCTGAGGACGGCAGGCTGTACGGCCTCACCTCACAAGGTCAAAATCTGTGGGGCTTCCTGAATAACTACACCACGTCCGCACCCATTCGCTCCTCCCCAACTATGGGTACTGATGGTACGATCTACTTTGGAGATTCAAATGGCATTCTTCATGCCGTCAATTCCTTCGATGGACTAAAAGCGCCAGGCTTCTGGCCGGTAACCGTCACCAATCAATCCATTGTTGTACCTCCAGTGATTGGACGAGACCGAACTATTTTTGCAGCTGCGACAGATGGATATGTCTATGCCTATGATCCTGAAGGAGTACGTTTGTGGAAATCACAGGCTGATATCGGAAGTGTCATGGTAGGAATGGCTCTCGTTGAAAAGCAGCTAACCGTCAACTTACCCACAGGTGACGTTCGTACGACCACAGCCGTCGTCCTCTACGTTGTTTCCAATCACGGCCTATTATATGCTGTCTCGGGTGAAGACGGCTCCGTTTTATGGAGCTACCCATTGACCGGTCCCCTTCGCTCAGGACCGATCGTTGGACCTGATGGAGCCATCTACGTTGGCACGAGTACCGGACTTATCGTTTTGAACGAGGATACAGACGCATTCACACCTCGGCTCAGATTTGTTCACGTAGCATCCGATGTTGGAACGCCAGTGATTGACTCTAATGAGACGATCTACTTTATGGCGGGCAAAGTTTTGCACGCGATCAATCCAAATAACACTCCTGCATGGAAGTATGAAATTGGAGAGGAAGCCGATGGGCCGATCACCATTACCCGGGACGGTGGCCTGATTGTCGCGGCCACGGATGGTAGAAGAACGATCATGTATTCTATCGAAACCGGATCTGTGGGGCTCAACCCTTCACAATGGCCGACTTTTCTGAGAAACTCTCGTCATACCGGGCGATTGGGAATTGACGCTACTGACGGCTGATCAGTTGATGCTTCGCATAGGAAGAGCGGCTGAACGGCCAGAAACCTCTCCATGAACATCGATGGACAGTATCCAGATGTTGTACGAATCGGAGCCGCTTAAGGACGCTACCTCCTCACTTAAAAAGAAGGACGTGTCCTGCGTTTTGTGTACTAAGGTGCGGTCTCCGCTACTTTCGTTGTAAAGAACCACATGGTACTCTGAAGCACCAGGCTGTACAGGCCATCCAATTTCAACAGAGTTATTTACAATGTGGGGCGTCCAGGCTTGGAATGAAGAAGTGGATCTTGGAATACCGCCACTAAAAACGAGTACAGCGACGATAATCGTGAGGACCAATACGGCACTGGCAAACAGAGCCGTCACTTTCCAAAGACTTTTTTCAGTATCCCTACGTACGTCTGCCTCCGATTGGTACCAGTTCGTATGGAGGGGAATCGGAACGACAGGATCACTCGGCACAGAAGCGCCATCACCAGAATCAGAGGTATTCATGGCATCGTTCGCCATGGACAATAGGTCTAGGGCGTCGTCATTTTTGACGATGTAGGATGCAATTTCTCGGCGAAGAGAACTGGGTAGATCTCCCGACAGATATGCTGCTAGGATATGTTCGTCTACTTGCTCGCGATTACGAGACATAGATTACAGGGGCGCAATGCGCATTTAATAGCTGTTTGTCATCTTTTAGGAACGATGAAAAAGCGTGGTTTTGCGCGATTTATGAAAATGAACATACCTTTCCTGTAAATTGCACTCCGAATCTTGAATCTACGTCTTGAATGAGAGCAGGTATCGGCGCATATTGGACCCACTATGGACAAAGACCTCCACTCTATACAGCAGGCGCGCACACTCCTCAGACAAAGTCGAGCTGCTTTCGATGCGTACCATCACTTTTCTCAAGAAAAAGTGGACAGAATCGTACGAGATATGGTCCGGGCCGGCGTGGAAGCCTCGGAACGCCTAGCCAAAATGGCATTGGAAGAAACGGGGTTTGGGCGATTAGAAAGTAAAATCCAAAAAAACCTCTTTGCTACCCGGACGCTTTCGGAGCGAATGGCAGGCATGAAAACATGCGGTATCATTAATACCACAGAAAATGATTCGATTTGGGAAATCGCTGCTCCCATGGGTGTCGTTGCTGGACTGGTCCCCTCGACCAATCCTACTTCAACGGCTATGTATAAAGCGATCATCGCGGCTAAGGCGCGGTGTGGAATGGTATTAAGTCCCCATCCAAGAGCCAAAAAAAGTACACTGGAGGCGCTTCGGGTCGTGGCCACTGCAGCCTATCGTGCTGGTGCACCCGAAGGGTTATTCGGATGTATGTCTGACCCATCCATTGAAGGAACCAACGCGTTACTCGAAGACCCCGATACCGATTTAATTTTGGCAACGGGTGGCTCAGCAATGGTTAAAGCAGCTTACTCGAAAGGAAAACCAGCCTATGGCGTAGGCTCCGGAAACGTACCCGTGTACGTAGACCGCTCTGCTGATCTTAACAAGGCGGCCGCCGACATTATGTACGGAGTGTCGTTCGACTGGGGTACACTTTGCTCCACGGAACGGAGTATTGTAGCCGATACCCCTTCGTTACCCCGCCTTAAAAAAGCACTTATTGCAGAGGGAGCGTATTTCGTTGAAGACGAACATAAGGAAGCGCTGCGACAAGCCGTGGCTCCAGATGGTCGTCTCAACATCAAACAAGTCGGACAATCTCCCGCTAAAATTGCTGCTTTAGCTGGATTCAGCGTTCCAGAAGGTACCCGAGGACTCATTGTTGAGGTTTCTCAGGTTGGTAAAGAGGAGCCTTTGTCAATGGAAACGTTGTCCCCCATTCTGTCCCTTTATACTGCCGACGGATGGGAGGCCGGATGTGCCCGATGCAAAGAAATCCTCGCATTCGGAGGTATTGGTCATACACTGGCACTTCATGCGGGTACTGAAAAGGTTATTAAGGCCTTCGCCCTTGAAAAACCGGCCATGCGAATTGTTGTCAACTCAGTCGCTGCCCTTGGGTCCGTAGGCTATACCACCGCATTATTTCCAGCCATGACTCTTGGACCCGGAACCATTGGAGGTTCTATTACCAGTGACAATATCTCTCCTCTTCACCTCGTAAATATCAAACGGGTGGCTATGGAGGTAAATCCTGTGAACCCAGGAAAAAAGAAAATAGATGCCACTCCGGTGCGTACACCTGTACCTACTCGCACCACCTCTCCCTTATCTTTGGATGGAAGGCCGTCGAAGCCCTGGATGGACGAAATCGACGCCCGCATACGTATGAAGGCTGGAAACCAGCCGTCAGGGCCGAAGAATCGGCGTCCACTACCGGCAAAAGCTGCAGCACCGAAGCCAGAGCCCACACCAAATAAAAAACCAGACCTGTCAAACGCTGAAATTGACCGGATTGCGTCCCGATTTCGTAAGAAGTAGTACCTACATTTCAAGAGAAGACACTTCCCCACGATCTTCGCGAATCGAAATTGACTCAGAGAGCCATTTAAAGGTATATTTTCTGATCTGAGCATTTGTACACAGTGAAAAGAACAAGGATTGCCGAATGGCCTCTACAAGCGACTTCCGGAACGGTTTTACAATGTCATGGAATAATGGCATTTGGACAATCATAGAGTTCCAACACGTAAAACCTGGCAAGGGTGGGGCATTTGTGCGCACCAAGTTGAAAAACGTCGCCAATGGAAAGGTGGTAGACAACACGTTCCGTGCTGGTGAAAAAGTGGATCAGGTTCGTGTCGAAAGAAGGGGCCATCAATTCCTATATCAGGATGACTTGGGACTTCACTTCATGAATACGGACACCTACGAGCAAGTCAATCTTCCTTTGGACGCTGTAGCTGGTCGTGAATACATCAAGGAAGGGGCCACCATCGACATCATCATGCATGCCGAAACGGATCAGGCTCTTACCACAGAAATCCCCCTCTCCGTTGAATTGCTGGTAACCCAGTGCGATCCCGGACTGAAAGGAGACACGGCAACGGGTGCAACCAAGCCCGCAACCGTGGAAAGCGGTGCCACGATTTACGTCCCTCTCTTCATTAATGAGGGAGACGTGATCAAGGTAAATACCGATAAAGGCGACTATGTTACCCGTATTAGCGCCGCTTGATTTGAACTAAAAGCTTCGTATCGAAGCGAGAGGAAACACTATGGATCTCGATCATCTGAGAGAGATACTCGATCTGGTTGCAGAAGCAGACGTGTCGGAAGTTGAAATTGAGGAAGAGGATCTTCGGGTCGTTATCCGAAAACATGCCCCTGTTGCGGCCATGCCTCCGCAGGTAACATATACCACGGCACCAACCGCGGCCGCAGCGCCAAGCGCTCCAGCGGCTGCAGAGCCCGCAACACCAGCTGCTGCATCCGCTCCAACTGGAACCGAAGTGCATGCGCCCATCGTAGGCACCTATTACGCAGCTTCCTCGCCTGATTCCGATCCCTTCATTAAAGTGGGTGATCGCGTTTCAACCGGAGATGTTCTTTGCATCATCGAAGCGATGAAGCTGATGAACGAAATTGAGAGTGAAGTCTCAGGTACGGTCGTCCAGATTCTCGTTGAAAATGGCACGCCAGTCGAATTTGATCAACCCTTATTCATCATCGATCCCAGCTGATTAGGGACAAATCCACGAGTTCGTGATAAATAAAGTACTGATCGCAAATAGGGGCGAAATCGCTCTACGCGTCATCCGGACCTGTCACGAGATGGGGCTAAAAACGGTGGCTGTGTATTCCACGGCAGACCGGGACTCGTTACACGTACGGTTTGCTGATGAAGCCGTTTGTATCGGTCCACCAGCGGGAAAAGATTCCTACCTGAGATTTGACCGAATCATTGCCGCTGCAGAGGTAACTGGGGCGGACGCGATTCATCCCGGTTACGGTTTTCTTGCTGAAAACGCTGACTTTTCGGCCATCTGCCAGGACCATGATATCAAGTTTATCGGACCAGCTCCAGAAACTATTCGCCTGATGGGAGACAAGAGCCTAGCTAAGGACACCATGTCTGCAGCTGGCGTGCCAGTCGTTCCCGGATCCGACGGTGTGGTCAGCAGCGCCCAAGAAGGTGCCCGGATAGCTGAAGAGATTGGATACCCCGTAATCGTCAAGGCTAGCGCTGGCGGTGGTGGACGCGGAATGCGGATGGTTGAGAAGCCGAAAGATTTTGTTTCTCTCTTCAACACAGCTAGCAACGAAGCACTGGCAGGCTTTGGAAGTGGTGAGTGCTACGTAGAAAAGTTCGTCTCTGGCCCTCGCCATGTCGAGATTCAAGTACTAGGAGACGGCAAAGGCAATGTGCTTTCGTTCGGTGAACGGGAGTGTTCCATCCAGCGCCGACATCAAAAACTATTGGAAGAGTCTCCTTCTCCAGTGGTCTCTGCCGAATTAAGGGCGCAAATGAGTGATGCGGCCATCAAGGGCGCTAAGGCAGTGAATTACGAAGGAGCCGCGACAGTTGAGTTTTTGCTAGACGACCAAGGCAACTTCTATTTCATGGAAATGAATACCCGAATCCAGGTTGAACATCCTGTTACGGAAGAAGTCGCTGATTGCGATTTAGTGGAATACCAAATTAGAGTTGCTCAAGGCGAGGGCATTTCCGAACGGGAAATAAAGCTAGAAGGGCACGCCATTGAATGCCGAATCAATGCAGAGAATCCATTCAAAAACTTCTCCCCTTCCCCTGGTACGATCACAGCATTTCATCCTCCAGGAGGGCATGGTGTCCGAGTAGACACTCACGTTTATACTGGGTATAAAATCCCTCCTCACTACGATTCGATGATTGCTAAGCTCATTGTGCGCGCTCGCACGCGAGAGCTGGCTATCCAAAAAATGATCCGTGCCTTAGACGAGTTTGTCGTTGAAGGTGTACACACTACTATTCCGTTTCATCAGCAGTTGCTGAGAGACGACCGTTTCCGCCGGGGAGAGTTCGACACGCGCTTCCTGGAATCATTCACGCTTGAAGAAAAGAACGATGAACTTTCCTGACGACCTGTACTACACGAAAGATCACGAATGGCTGAAAGTCGAGGGTTCGGAAGGAACCATCGGAATTACAGACTTCGCCCAATCAGAATTAGGTGATATCGTTTATGTAGATGTGGAGTCTCTTGACGATCACGTCGAACAAGACGGTGTTTTTGGTAGCGTGGAGGCAGTCAAAACTGTTTCAGACCTTTTTATGCCACTCGCCGGAAAGGTTACCGCATTCAATGAAGACCTCGAAGACAATCCAGAGTCTGTTAACGATGATCCTTACGGCGCTGGCTGGTTGATCAAAATTACGCTGGACGACCCTTCACAGGTAGCTGAACTCCTTTCTGCAGCAGACTATGCCGCAATGGTCGGCCACTAAACTTTTAGCACATGCATCAACGTATCGTCATTCTGGATTTCGGGTCGCAGTTCACCCAATTGATTGCGAGACGAATTCGGGAGGCTGGGGTTTATTCAGAAATTTATCCTTGCACCGCACCTGCCGCGGACATTGCTGCATTGCATCCGAACGGCATCATTCTTTCGGGCGGGCCTTCCTCCGTTTATGACGAAGGTGCACCGCAACTAGATGCCGAGTTGCTCGATCTTACGCTAGAAGATGGCTCACCCGTTCCTATTCTGGGAATTTGCTACGGGCTCCAGGCAATGGCCCATTCACTTGGAGGAGAAGTCCAACCCGCATCAAAAAGAGAATTTGGTCGCGCGGGTATTCAAGTGGACAGTAATACCCGCTTGTTTGAGGGCATTCCAGAGGGATCCAATGTTTGGATGAGTCACGGCGACCATATGACCCGTCTGCCGGATGGGTTTGAAATTATTGCCCATACATCGAACGCGCCGATAGCGGCAGTTCGGTCTACCGAACTGCCGCATTATGGAGTGCAGTTCCATCCAGAAGTTCACCATTCCGAATACGGAAAGCAGATCCTAGAGAACTTCGCTCTCAAGATCTGTGCCTGCTCAGGAGATTGGTCAGCCGCATCATTCATTGATGAGAAAAAAGAGGAAATCCGAAAGCAAGTGGGCGATGACCACGTCATCCTAGGACTTTCCGGCGGAGTGGACTCCTCAGTCGCCGCCGTGTTGCTACACGAAGCAATTGGAGACCAGCTAACCTGCATTTTTGTGAACAATGGTCTCCTTAGAAAAGGCGAGTGGGAGCAAGTTCAGAACACCTTTCGGGATCACTATAGTCTCCGCTTGAAAGCGATTGATGCCAGCGATCTGTTTATGGACCGACTCGAAGGTGTAGTCGATCCTGAAGAAAAACGAGTCATCATTGGTAATACGTTCGTCGAAGTCTTTGAGCAAGGGAAACACGAAATCGTGGACGAACTCGGTACCAAACCAAAATTCCTGGCTCAAGGCACACTTTACCCGGACGTAATTGAAAGCATCTCTTTCAAAGGTCCTTCGGCAACCATCAAAACCCATCATAATGTGGGTGGCTTGCCAGAAGAAATGGAATTTGAAGTCATCGAGCCCTTTCGTGAGCTGTTCAAAGATGAAGTAAGGGCTATTGGCCGCATCCTGAACGTTCCAGAAAGCATTGTGGGACGTCATCCTTTCCCTGGTCCCGGTCTTGGCATTCGTGTTATTGGCCCTGTAACTCGGGAAGACGTTGCCATTCTGCAAGAAGCTGATCACATTTTCATCTCGGAGTTGCACAACTTCGAATTGTATGACGAAGTGTGGCAAGCATTTGCCGTCCTTCTGCCTGTGCAAACAGTGGGGGTGATGGGTGATGAGCGCACGTATGAAAACGTGTGTGCCCTCCGGGCTGTATCGAGCGTAGATGGTATGACGGCAGACTGGTCTCGATTGCCAAACGATTTCCTAGCTCATGTTTCAAACCGGATTGTAAACGAAATCCGCGGTATCAACAGGACGGTATACGATATCAGTTCGAAGCCGCCGGCCACAATCGAATGGGAGTAAATACCCTAAGATTCAGTCTTCTGCTTTTAATTCTGGCACTCGCCGGGACGATTTCCGCGCGCGCTCAGTACAGCGTTGGAATTCCTTCTATCCAGGAAGCCGATTCACTCCTTAGCGTGGGTATCAGAGCGTTCGACCAAGGTCGTTATGAGACTGCTCGATCAACGTTTGACCGGATCCTGACTGAATTTGAAGACAATGCTGCAACCACAACTGCCGTTCTATTCGCAGCGAAATCAGCTTACCGAACAGCCGAGTATCCCGAGGCCCGCGCATATTTGAGCGGTTTTACCGGAGCCTATCCTTCCAGTGGATACGTAGATGATGCAGCTCTTTTGGATGAAATGGCGCTTCAGGCATCTGGAAACACGGAGGATTTGATTACCAATGTGGGCGTGATTCTTTCCTTATCAGAGGATGAAAGAGCAGCTACTCAAGAAATGTTCAATGGGGTTCGGTTGGCCATTGAAGCACATAATCGACTAGGCAAGGACACGCCTATTCGAATGATTTATCGAGATATTGAAGGCGGTGCAACGGCAGCGCGTCGGGCCATGCGAGAACTAGCGTCCGAAGATGTAGCGTTTGTCATTGGCACCTTGTTTAGCGAAGAAGCCATTGCAGCAGCCCAAGAAGCAGAACGCACCAAAACTGTTTTCCTAGCTCCTCTTGCCACAGATGAACGAGTAGCTGAAAATAAGAACTTCACCTTCCAGGCGAATCCCAGCATGTCGGTGCGCGGAGCAGCCATGGCCCGTTTCGCAGTAAATGGACTTCGACTGGATTCGCTAGCAGTTATCATTGCAGACGATGATCGTAATATTTCTGAAAAGCTGTCTGATGGATTTGTTGAAGAGGCTTCTCGGTTAGGCGCTGAAACCTTGCTGGTCTCCATTTTGCCGGATGAAAGTTCACTCTATCAGCTAGCCGACGAGTTTCCTTCCGACACGCTGAATGATGTGCAAGCCGTATATATCCCGATCGTTTCTAATGAGCCCATTAAAACGGCTGGGGCGGTGATGTCCAATCTGGATCGTATAACCCGGCTTCTCTTTTCGGATTTTGGGACATCTACGCGTGCCGTTCGCATTCTTGGAAACGCATCATGGCATGATTTACCTCAGTTAACTCACGCTTCAAATTACACCGCGACGTACGGAAACGACTTTTTGCTTCGGTTGGAAACGACAGCTTATCAGGAGTTAGTTTCATCCTTCAATGAGCTCTCTGGCCACGCTCCGGGACGACTGGGTGTGACGGGCTATGATGTGACTACGTTTGCACTGGAGGCCCTATTTTCGGATTCTAGTCTGCCCCTTGAAGAGCTTCTAAGGCGTAAATCGCCCTTTGAAGGAGTCGGATTACGCATTCATTTTGACCAAAATAATGTGAATCAGGCCCTGTTTTATCATCGTTATCGGGATGGGAAACTGACCTTAATTCGATGAAACCTGACGGAACAGGCGGTCTCCCCTCTCGTTTTAATCTTCTATGCCGAGCGGTCTCGTCGTTCGGCGTTTTTTGCACCAGTTGGTATTCAACCCGTTCAGCGAGCGAAAGAATACGTAAATGGTCCGCGCAAAAGCACTTCTTCTATCTATGATTCGCACCGACACCATCGCAATGTTGAAACGACTTTCTCCATTCTTCCTCGCCATCCTTCTGGTCGGATGCGCCGGATCAGGAAGACTTCGGTATGATTCTCCTCAGGAAGCTTATGAAAAAGGCCTAGCACACTACGAAGATGGCGACTTCATGAAAGCCATAGAGATGTTGCAGGGAGCTTTTGATTTCGGAAGAACGCATCAATGGGCAGCTGATGCACAACTACTACTGGCTAAATCCTACCGCGCGAACAAGGAATACCTCCTTGCCGCTAACGAGTATACGCGCTTCATGCAAATCTATCGCTCCGACCCACGGGTTCCAGATGCAGAGTATGATCTAGCGATGACCTATTACGACAGATCTCCTTCGTTTCGGCTGGATCAAACCGATACCGAACGCGCTATCGTGCAGTTTCAGCTGTTTATGACACGCTACAGCGATCACGCTTTGGTAGAAGATGCTATGTCTCGAATTATCGAACTGCGAGGAAAACTAGCCCACAAACAGTTTAATACCGCGCAGCTGTACGAACGCAGGGAGTTTTTCGAAGCTGCAGCCGTTTCTTACGAAGCTGTATTTGATCGCTATTACGATACAGATTGGGCAGACGATGCCTTGCTGGGTGCAATGAACGCATACCTGAAATATGCCCGTCTAAGTATTCGAGATCGACAGGAAGAGCGGCTCTTGTTGGCTGAAGCTAATTACGACCGATTGCTACAGATTTTCCCAGATAGCGATCTCGTGAAAACAGCCGAGTCGATTTATATCGAAGTACAATCCATGTTAAATGATCTCTCAGCCCGCTCATGAAACGGGTGGGGATTTTGGGCGGTACGTTTGATCCGCCGCACACGGGTCATCTGACGCTAGCCCTAGAGGCACTGCAAGAATTGGATTTGGATCAGGTTGTGTGGATACCTGCGGCGGTTTCCCCCCACAAAATGGGTCAGTACATCACGGCAGGCTCGGATCGTTTAGAAATGGTCCGCTTAATGACGGCCCAAAACGAGCATTTTTCGACGGATGATCGTGAAATGAATCGACCGGGACCTTCGTTTACGATCGATACACTCGAAGAATTGGGATGTGAATGGGCCGAAACAGAGCTCTTCCTGATTTTGGGAGAAGATAGCTTGCGATCATTCGAACGGTGGCAACGTCCAAACGATATTCGTCGACTTGCCAAACTGGTCGTTTATCGGAGACTAGATTCAGGTATAGATCATCTCCCTGAACATGATATCTTGCTCACGGGCTCACCGGTATCTATATCAAGTACAGAGATTAGGAACCGCATACATCGGGGCCAGGCTATAGATCACCTTGTGATCTCCGAAGTCGAGGCATATATACATGCCCACGGGTTGTATCTTTCAAGCTGAAACCTGAATTCAGATCCCCTATGCTTTCACCTCCCGAGCGTCTGCGAGATCGCATAGCTCAACTGATTTTTCCGCGCATTGGTTCAAACATGAACCCCTCCATTTCGGTGGAAGAGGATGCTGATCGTATTGAAAGACTGCTGGATGAATACCCCATTGGTGGATTGTGCCTTTTTAATGGGGATCGCATTCGCACTCCGCAGACCTTAGCACGGCTACAGAGTCGATCCAAATATCCACTCCTCATTGGCACGGATATGGAGCGAGGACTTGGGCAACAATTGAAAGGGGCCACGGTTTTCCCTCACGCGATGGCCTTTCAGGCTTGTGGAGAGCAACAAGATGAAGACCTGCTGGAGGCATCTGCCCGTGCCGCTGCTCGTGAGGCACTAGCTGCCGGACTGCATATCAGCTTTTCCCCCGTGGCGGATATCAACTCCAATCCCCGAAACCCCATCATCTCTACCCGAGCGTTTGGGTCTACACCAGAGACTGTATCTAGGTTACTGCGCGCCTACCTCAGAGGCTGCCGAGCCGAGGGTTTGTTTGCAACAGCAAAACACTTTCCTGGACACGGGGACACCGATGTCGATTCGCATGAAGCGTTGCCCATCGTCGATCGATCCCGATCACACATGGATGAGTTGGAACTAGCGCCTTTCAAAACCGCAATATCGTCAGGCGTTTCATTAATGATGACGGCCCACGTCGCGTATCCGAGCTTGGACCCAACGGGAATGGAGGCCACCCGATCGCGGTCCATTATGACCGATTTATTGCGTCACGAAATGGGATTCAAAGGTGTTGTTATTAGCGACAGCCTACTGATGGAAGGAGCTTCTCATCAAGGCGAGCACCCTGGAGAACGAGCCGCAGATCTTATCAGGGCGGGAATAGACATTCTGCTAGACATTAAGGATGTCCCTGAAACAGTGGATTACTTAGTCACGCTCGTAACAACTGGCCACTTGGATAGGCGGTTAGTTGATGCGGCATTGGAACGAATCTGGAGTCTAAAAACCCGATTTGGAGCTCGGTTTGGACCGGGGGCTTTTATTGATCCCTCTCTTGCTCAACCCTTCTCCATCATTGCCTGTGATGAACACCGCGCCCTAGCCCATAAAATCGCAAGGCAAGCCATTCAATTGGCTGATCCTGATCATGGAAGGGTAAAGATCAAACCAACTCAACTGGCAGCCAAGAGTACGGCATGCGTACTCGTTCGGCCTCACACTACGTACAATGATCCAACAGCTGCCCCGCTAAAAACATCCTTTCTTGAGAGCTTTCCGACCGGCGGCTATTTCGAAGTCCTTCCGGACACGCAAGACGATGAACTGGAAGACTTGAGCTTAGAATTAGAATCTTTCACCAATGTGATCATTGCCGTAATCGTGAAACCGGCAGCGTGGCACAAGTTTGGGCTTTTGCCCTCTCAAGCAGCCTTCGTTCGCGAAATGACGAGCCAACAGGAAGTGATTTTAGTTGCGCTGGGCAGCCCTATCGTGCTTGCAGATTTTCCCGATGCATCAAGCTCTATTTGCGCATTCAGCGATGTCGAGCCCTCCATGCTTGCGCTGGTTGATTTTTTGAAAAAGCATGAAATTGATCCGCTCCACCAATCGTATTCTTTGCATTCCAGTTGAATTATCATGCGACTGCCCGTTTTTTGTATTGCGCTGTTTACCTCCCTCTCCATGCTGATGGCCGGTTGTTCGCCCCCCCCACTCAATGACATGACTGGCGATATTCAAACAATCATTGCTGATTACGAGGGAGCTACGGTGGCTGTCTCCATCCTGGATGCTTCTAAAGGATTTGAACTGCACATGGATGCCGATCGACTCTTCCATGCCGCCAGTACGATGAAGGTACCGGTGCTCATTGAACTCTATCGGCAAGCGGAATCAGGGAGGTTTAGCCTTTCCGACGAGGTCCTTTTGAAAAACGAGTTTCGATCCATTGTAGATGGATCACTCTTCCAAATCGAAGATGACTCGGACGATGCAATCTATGAGCAACTAGGCACTCCGATGGCGCTTGAGCAGCTTGCGTACAACATGATCACGGTGTCCTCAAACTTAGCTACTAACCTGCTGATTGATTTCCTCTCTGCTGACTCAGTGCAAACCACATCGGAGCGACTCGGTACGACCCACATGCAAACCATACGTGGCGTTGAGGATCTCAAAGCGTTTGATCTGGGAATGAGCAATAAAGCTACTTCGAGAGATCTTGCCCTCCTCATGGAACTCCTCCGAACGGGAACAGCTGTATCAGTTGAGTCTGATGCCGCTATGCGAGAAATCTTGAATAACCAGGTTTTTCAAACTATGATACCATCCGGACTTCCTGCCGGTGTACGTGCCGCCCACAAAACAGGGTCAATTACCGCCATCCACCATGATGCTGCGATCATATACCCTCCTGATTCAGAGCCTTTTGTACTTGTTATTATGATTCAAGGACTGCAAGATCATGAAGCATCCTCTTTGCTGGGAAGTGAAATCACTCGCTACGTGTATAAAAACCTGAGGGGTGATGCATGATCGGATGGTTACGAAAGATACTAGGAGGAGGCGAGTCTACTCCATCAATAGACGATGTTGACTTTGAAGCATTGGCCCAAATAATCGGGTGTCCCGTTCAGAACGAGAACTTGTTTACTCAGGCTCTTCGGCATCGCTCTCTTTTACGGGGCACGCCCGATGCCCACAAGGATTCTAATGAGCGACTGGAGTACCTGGGTGATGCCATTTTGGGTTTTGTCGTTGCTGAACATTTATATCGAGCATATCCAGATCGGGATGAAGGATTTTTAACCCGCCTACGGGCTAAGCTCGTGAATGGGCGCGCGCTCGCGGAGCGAGCGCGCGCAATGAATCTGGGTCAGTTCATTCAGGTCAGCAACAGCTTATCTGTAGAGCAAAAGGATTCAGATTCTATTTTGGCCGATGCATTTGAGGCGATAATTGGCGCCATATACCTAGAACACGGGATAGAGGTCTCTCGTTCGTTCATTGAAAGAACGGGACTCCATACTATCGATCTAGATCAGCTGGCAAGTCGGAAGGACAATCATAAAAGCATCTTATTAGAGTTCGTTCAGGCCGGTCAAAAACAGCAACCCGTTTACTCGGTAGTATCCGAATCAGGCCCAAGCCACGACAAGCGCTTTATTGTGGCTGTACTAGTGGATGATGTCGAATATGGACGTGGAGAAGCCCGAAGTAAGAAGCGAGCAGAACAACATGCTGCGAAGCAGGCATTTGAGACGTTAAAATCAAAGAATTTGAGCGAAGGATTCAAACAATCTTGAATCTTGGTGACGTAATTTATTCACTTCACGACTCTGTCGCGTCCTGCGGCATTCTCTAGACCCAGTTGCGACTCTTATGTCCGTTCGTTTGAGTTCTACCGACCTATTTGCTGACCGTCATATCGGTCCTTCTGATTCTGAAGTCCAAGAAATGCTGGCCGTACTCGGCTTAGACAGTCTTGAATCTCTGATTGATCAGACTCTCCCCCCTTCCATTCGGATGTCCGGTGATTTACAATTACCCGAAGCACTGACTGAGCGTCAATTATTGGCCAGAGCAACAGATCTGGCCAATAAGAATACGATCTTTCGTTCGTATATCGGAATGGGATACAGTGGGACCATCACGCCTCCCGCAGTCCAGCGAGGGATTCTAGAAAACCCTTCTTGGTACACGCAATACACGCCGTACCAGGCTGAAATTGCGCAGGGTCGGCTTGAAGCGCTTCTGAACTACCAGACCATGGTCATCGATTTGACTGGGATGGAAATTGCCAACGCCAGCCTCCTTGATGAGGGAACGGCAGCGGCCGAGGCCATGATGATGCTTCAGCGACAGATGAAACGCAGCGTTCGCGCGCGTTTCTTTGTGTCTGCAGAATGTCACCCTCAAACCATATCGGTAATAAAAACGCGCGCGGTCCCGCTTGGTATTGAAGTGGTCATTGGAGATCACCGCACCGTTTCTTTTGATGATACCTTCTTTGGCGCACTGGTGCAGTATCCCGCATCCGACGGAGCCGTCTATGACTATTCAGATTTCTGTGAAACCGTACACAAAGAAGGCGCCTTTGTAATCGTAGCAGCGGACCTTATGAGCTTAGCTCTACTTGCCTCCCCTGCATCCTTCGGAGCAGATGTTGCTGTAGGCTCCACGCAGCGCTTCGGAGTACCTATTGGTTTCGGCGGTCCGCACGCTGCTTATTTTGCAACGGGTACAAAGTTCAAAAGACAAATTCCTGGCCGCATTATCGGCGTCTCTGAAGACGCCGAAGGAAAGCCTGCTCTGCGGATGGCTCTGCAGACTCGTGAGCAACATATTCGCCGGGATAAAGCGACTTCCAATATTTGTACTGCCCAAGTCTTGCTGGCGGTGATTGCTGGCATGTATGCCGTTTATCATGGCCCATCGGGTATTCGAGACATTGCGACGCGTATTCATAATGCGACGCGTTTGCTAGCGGCAGCACTTGCTGATCTTGGGCTAAAAGTCCACCATGATGATGTATTTGATACGTTGCGCGTCTCCAGCGAGAACATGGAGGCCATACTTAAACATGCTGAGCAGGCAAAAATAAACCTTCGGTCTTTCGAAGATGGCTCGGTCGGAATTGCGCTAGACGAAACCGTCTTTGAGTCCGATCTAGCCGATCTATTAGAGGTATTTGGATGCGTGGATGGGGCTGCCAGAGTGGCCGCTCTTTCCGCTTCAATGGACTCTGGCTATGCTGGTGAGTGCCCGCGTAAGGAGGCATTCATGACGCATCCTGTCTTTAGTGACCACCATTCTGAGGCGGCGCTAACTCGGTACATGCATAAACTGGCTAAAAAGGATCTTTCCCTGACCACCAGTATGATTGCACTTGGATCGTGTACCATGAAGCTCAATGCCGTAGCGGAATTGATGCCCATCACGATGCCGGCTTTCAATCAGTTACACCCATTCGCACCAGCCAACCAGGCTGAGGGCTATCACGAAATGATGGCAGAACTGCGGAATTGGCTAAACGAAATAACAGGTTTTAGTGCCACGTCACTCCAGCCAAACTCAGGCGCTTCCGGCGAATATGCAGGACTGCTCCTCATCCGGGCGTATCATGAAAGTCGAGGAGAAGGAGAGCGTAATATCTGCATTATCCCCTCTTCCGCACATGGCACGAACCCTGCATCCGCTGTTATGGCAGGAATGAAGGTGGTCGTTGTAGCTTGCGACGATCAGGGAAATATTGACGTCGACGATCTCAATGCTAAGGCAGCTGAAGCTGGAGATCTACTCTCTGCGCTCATGATTACCTACCCGTCAACGCACGGTGTATTCGAGGAAACCGTCAAAGATATCTGCGCTACGATTCACTCATATGGTGGCCAGGTCTACATGGATGGGGCAAACATGAATGCGCAAGTCGGGCTCTGTCGTCCCGGCGACATCGGCGCTGATGTATGCCACCTAAATCTCCATAAGACGTTTGCCATTCCTCACGGTGGAGGAGGTCCCGGTGTGGGACCTATTTGTGCAGCCTCTCACCTGGCTCCCTTTATGCCGGGTCATCCCGTAGTAGAAGCGGGCGGTTCGACGGGTCCTGTTGCCGCAGCACCTTTTGGAAGTGCATCTATCCTTCTGATTTCATGGGCCTACATCGCCATGCTCGGTATGGAAGGATTGAAAAAGTCGACCCAGATAGCCATTCTGAACGCGAACTATATGGCCCATCAGCTCAGAGAGCACTACGATGTGCTATACACGGGCGCAAACGGTCGAGTAGCTCACGAATACATCTTGGATCTGCGGAATCTCCGACAAAATACTGTTCTGACCGAGGTTGATGTCGCCAAACGCCTCATGGACTACGGCTTTCATGCTCCGACCATGTCTTGGCCGGTCGTGGGTACGGTAATGGTTGAGCCCACTGAAAGTGAAAACAAGGCAGAGCTGGATCGATTTGTCGATGCAATGATTTCCATTCGTGCTGAGATTCAAGAAGTTGAACTCGGACTTATCGAAGCCAAAGAAAGCGCCCTCGCAAATGCGCCGCACACGGCAGACGCTGTCATGGCAGATGAATGGAATCAGGCCTACTCTCGTGAGAAAGCAGCCTTTCCGATATCGTGGTCACGAGAAAATAAATTCTGGCCCTCCGTCCGCCGGATTAATGACGCTCACGGAGATCGAAACCTGGTCTGCTCGTGCTTGCCTCTAGCGGCATTCGAAGAATAGCCGCTTCTAGACGGACTTCTACTAGTAAAGTCGATACATTTTTCCGGACAGGTCCCGTTCGAGAAAGTCGGAGACCTGCCTACTTGTCGCAGCGACAATCGCGTTGTCAATACCATGCTGTATCCCTAACTGATCGAGTAAATAGACGGTGTCTTCAGTTGCCACGTTACCCGTAGCTCCGGGAATGAATGGACACCCACCGAGGCCGCCCAAAGACGTATCAAAGCGATCCACCCCCATCTCGAGCGCGGCAGTAATATTCGCAATGCCTAATCCTCGGGTATCGTGCAGATGAAGAACCAAGGGTACGGAGGAGACCGAACGCACCGCATCGATGACCTCCTGAATAGAGTCTGGGTTAGCCATTCCGGTTGAATCCGCGAGTGAAAAAGATGCTAGCCCCGAATCTGCGAATCGATGAGCCATCTTAATGATACGCTCCAATGGAGTATCGCCTGGAGCCCGATATCCCCAAACGGTCTGTACGTTTAACTGCACGTCGAGACCGGCATCCACTCCGAGCCGAATCATTTTTTCAGCCTGTAAAACTCCCTCCTCAACGCTCATATTAGCGTTGTCAATTCCATGCTGTTCATTGGTTGCAATGGAAAGATCCACGCCCTTGAGTCCGGATGCAGCCGCTCGCTCTACGCCTTTTGTATTGAGAGCAAGTCCCGTCATCGTGCACGGTTCATCCAAAAGAGCAGCTACTACTTGTTCTGCATCAGCCATCTGAGGTACGTTTCTCGGATGAACGAATGACGTGACCTGAATTCGGGGGATACCGGCACGTATAAGATTCCGAATCAGGCTAATTTTTAGCTCAGTAGGAATATTTTGGGCTTCGAACTGGAATCCATCTCGCGGACCTACTTCGCACAATTCAACATGGACTGGACGACTCATGATGCAGACTTCCCTTACAAATTTTTACGTAACAATCCGTATAGTACAACCGTCAAGACTGCGACACCAATCGGTAATCTCCAATAACCGGTATCCACTATGAGTCGTTTTTTAAACGTATCTGTTCTTCTCGTTTGCTTTGCCCTCGCATTTCTTACCACGTCCACACGGGCCCAGACCACCACTTCTGAAGAAGCCCTTTCAGAGCGCAGAGTTTCTTACCGCATGAATGTGCAATTAGACCCCGAAGCCAAGACCGTATCGGGTACCCAGCGCCTTACCTGGCGAAATCCTGATTCCGTACCAGTCGATGAACTTCAATTTCACCTCTATTTAAACGCGTTCAAGAACAACAACTCGACGTTCATGAAGGAAAGTGGTGGCATTCACCGAGGAAATGC
>ENA-UZWX01002081-UZWX01002081.1-metagenome-genome-assembly--contig:-Day-4---50m-contig-2081_pt1 | contig 26061 bp, 20 predicted proteins | sample MGYA00260347_ERZ794907 | MGnify/ENA metagenome assembly ERZ794907 | reverse complement strand
ATCTTTTGTATCGATTAAACAGTTTTCCCAAGGTTTCATTTTATGTAAATGAAAATGCCTAGGTGGTTGTAGTCCATTAATCAAAGATCTTTTAATAATATAAGGCATATCGAACCCTTTGATAAAGTGGCCAACCCATTTCATCGCTGGGTACTTTTGCATGATCTTAGAGGACATATCGTGAAATTCCTTTAGTATCTTACCTTCATCTGTACCATTGAATGAGACAGCCTTAAAACCATTAGGAAAGCCTGTTTCGTCAAATTGTAATTGACCAATAGAAACACAAACAATTCTACCCCATTCTGGATTTAAGCCAGCCATTCTCGGAAACATTTTATGTGGATCTGAAAAGTCTGCTAATTCAACTGGATTCTTTTGTACCAGTTGCATTGTTTTTAAATCCCAATACTGCTCTAGTTCTGGGTTCTCGTCAATGACTTCTTGAAACGTCTCTTTCTGAGTCGCGGTTTCAATGTCAATGAATATCATGTGCTTTAATTCGTCTATCGTGTACATATTTATATCTTTAATCCTTAAATACTAAAAAACCGCCTAGTAATACTAGACGGTTCTTATACGTGTAAAGTTCGATTAGTTTCTAATAAACTTCCAAATTAATCCTAGAAAACTATTGGCTTTATATTTCTTGCCTTTGTGGTTTAATAAGTAATCTGTTTTAATTGTTGTTTGTTTTTTCATAATTGTTTGTTTTAAGCCATCCAACCGCTAGAAGACTCCCAATCTTTAATTGAGGTCAATAAGGAATATGCTTTAAAAGAAAGGGCTACCTGTACATAGCCACCAGTAATAGAATTAGGTACTTGCTCCGGGCTTAAATAATAATCCGGTGCATTTTCGATTCTTTTGTTTAAAAAATCGAACATTTGATCTATGTGCATGTGGTGAACCCAGATACAAATAGACATACATGTTAAATCAGCTTTTGCCATTACTCTACGCTAAATCTTTTTTTATCAAACCCAATTGTTGAGTTGATATCTTTCTTTTGGAACATATCTATCTGTGCTTCGTCAGAAGAATGTAGTTTTTTATCATAATAATCTTGATAGACTTTTTTGTAGAACTGTGCCATTACACCATAGAGGGGAGCAAACTCTGAAGACATTTCAACTACCCATGGTTTCCCATCAGTATCTACCATTAGATCTATAGAGTAAATATCTAGATCTTTATGAGACTCTGCCATCTCTTCGAAAACTGGATTCCAATCTTCAGGCATTTTCTTTAAGTCTTTTAATACGTACTTAAAGAGCATCTTATCTTCTTTTTTCTTTGTCATCTCTTTGGTCTCCTTATTACTGTGTACTCTTTGTACCCACATAACAGGCTCACCTCTCCACATCATTATTCTATGTTCTTTGTCGATGTCTATCTTCTCGCTGAACACTTCAAAATCAGAAAGGTCCATATCTTTAGCTTCTTTAAAGGTATCGATTTTAATAATACCTTGACCTGAATATCTGTTATCAGGTTTTGCTATGATAGGGAATTCTAACTGATCTAAATCTTTTGCATCCGAAACAGTCTTTGGCACATTATTAGAATCTTTATGTGTTGCATGCCATTTTACTTTCGATGCGATTTTCATCTTCTCCTCTTTAGGGTTATAGATTAATTCCTTTGGAGTACCAGCGTCTAACAATCTTTCAGTATGAATGTTACAGAAATTAATTACGGGTAAGTCAGCCACTTTAGGCTCATTACCTTTGGTAAATAATTCCATGTACTGATTTGCATAAGTGCTGTCATCAGTTACATACTTAAAATCTGTAAGTTCAGTAGATACACACATAATAACTTTATGCAAGCCTCCATTGCGCTCGTTTAGAAATGTTTGAAAATCTTTAATAATCATAGATTATATATCCTTGATTTAGGAAGGGAATACTTCTATTGTTCTTTCTTCTCTAACTAAATCTGCCCACTTGCCTTCGTATCTTGTACCTTTGACAATATGGTTATCAACCCAATGATAATTACCACCTCTTGGTTTTCCCATTAATAAGCCGTGATATTTAAAGCCGTACTTATTTAGCCAAGCCTCTGTAATATCTCTTACGTCTTCGGTTCTTGAAGTAAAGAATGTAATCACATGTCCTTCGTCAAACCATTTATTAAGAGTCTCTACAGCACCAGTATATGGTAAAACTACTGACATTCTTTCAGGCTCTTCGTTTGGTACATCATCTGTAATTGTACCGTCAATATCAATTAAATAATTCTTAGCACCATTCTTTAAAACGGGTGATACTAAATGCCCATCATCTCCAACGATCTCGTTAAATGTAATCTCTTTCTTCATTTTTTGTTATTTAGGTTTTTGTAAAATTCTATATCTTTAGAATGTATAATTGAAAATACTTCTTTTGCTTCTTTTGAAAATACAACGTCTTGGTTTTTCTTTCTAATAGGACCTTCGTTATGTTTTTCTAGATCTATTGTAATGCCTGTCTTTTTCTTGACTAGATCCCACCCCTTATTAATTTCTTTGAAATCGATTACTAAATCCATAGGACCTGCGTTTAACCAATCCACTTGTAATGAGCAATCTACCGGCCTATACCATTTCGTATTTAATGTATTTAACATTAACATCGCATCTAAATCTAACTCTTTAGTAGATTCACTAAATGGTAACCGTCCTTCTTTATTTTTAAAGAACCATTCCATTCTTTCACCAAACTTCCTTAATGGATGTCTAACATGATCTAAATACATTGACATATACCAATCTAAAGGTTCTCTAACTGTACAGAATTTAAAATAGCTATTCCATCTATAGTCTCCTATATGGTAAAGTTCTTTTACAGCCTGAGCTGAAAAATGACCATACGGTGATTTATCATTATCACTTTTTAAACAATCCGGATCAGCTTTAATTAAAGCTTTTTCTACAGACGTAGAACCAGTCTTTGGTATTCTAATGAATATTACCTTGTACTTATCTGAAACTATCACGTGTTACTGCTTTCTCATGAATGAAACGCAAATGTATCTTTTACCTGCATGGATTGGTCTAGCACCATGTAGGTGAGTAACCATTCCAGGGTGAAGCGTAGCCGTTCCAACTCTTTCTGGATTTGATAATAAATTATATTTTGGGAACCATGTTCCACCGCCGTCAAATTCATCATTTAATTTAACAACCATAGTTATGTGACTAAAGTCGTGGTGTAAGCTTAAATGTGATTGGCGGTCTGTAGTATATCTTGCAAGGAAGTTTTCACTAAACATATCCTTCCAACCTTTACCTTCTAATGTCCATAAGTGAATACAAAGAGGATAAACAACTTCTTTAAGAACTTGATGATATGCTGATTGTAATCCAATGTCTTGTAGTAATACATCATTCGTAGGATAGAATTCATGTCTATCAATAGTCCATTTATTTAAAGCTTCAGAAAGAGCTACTGCTTCTCTACAAAACTTTTCTGTAAACAATGGAAATTCAAATACATTATCTCCTACATCGTCAACCATAAGATCGAACTCTCCTCTTAACATTCCGTTATCTACGTACTTAGCCTTCCATGCATCCCAATCAGCAGTATCTAATATTTCAAAATACGGTTGAGGTTCATCTATCTTATTTTTATTTTCTTTATTATTTTTCATGAGGTTCGGGTTCTGATTAGGATTTAATTCTATAGTAGAATCTTCTTGTTTTCTTTTTTGTGGAATATAATTTTGCTTTGCAGTTGCAATAACATTTAATTTAGGAGGAAATAGCTTTGCAATATCTGGACGTCTATGTTCAGTAAAAGTAGCTGTCATAAATTCATCAGCAGGAATTAAGTTTTCTTTAATATTATATTCTAATAGTTTTTTAGCACCTTCGAGTGTGACTACATAAGCATGTGTACAATAACTTGCAACAGGCTTAACCCAAGAACCGCCAATAGACTCTTCTTTAGCCTCCTTGTTAATCTTCCATCTACCAAGGTATGCAATATCAAATGAAGTTGAAGGTTCGTCTAATAGACCTATATTAGCCTGTGATGGATCGAAGTCGTCTTCAAAAATAAGAGTTCTTTCTAAACCCTCTGCTACAATTCTTTCCCATACATGAATATGAGATGACATACATCCTATTTCACCTGGCAGTATATCTCTTTTCCACCAAGCATTCCATGAGTCTTTTAAATTCCAGCCTTTATACGCAGAATATCCTTCTGGAGTTCCGTTTTCATTTCCATTCCAAGCAGGGTGTAATTCATAACCGGTCTTGCCTGCAAAGTTTAGCCTTTGTAGATTAGCAGATGTTTTCTTCTGCATAGCTACATCCTGGCTATCTAAAGTAATTACATAAATTTTATCTATTTTCATGCTGCATCTATTTTTTTAAATTCTTTTTTGTCATTTGTTAATCCGTCTATAAGATCTTTCCATAGGTATGCTCTTTCATCCCATGTCTGTTTCTTAGCCCACTGATAGCCTTTATTTTTAGCAAATTCTTTTAATGACGGGGACATTTGTTTTAATGTTTCTACTAATTTATCCCATTTTGTTTCATCATTATCTAATACTATACCCGAGTGTACTGTTTCCACAAGCGCGGCAACTCTAGTAGCAATTGGTAATACCTTTGCGTATTGCATTTCTAAAGCAGTAATACAATACGTTTCATAATAATCTGTTAAATAACACCACATATCAGATTCTAGCATCGCTCTGTGTAAAGTGATTTGATCTACTGGTCCATGGAACGTTACATCCATGTTTTCAAATTTTAGTTGATGTTCTTTAATCCATTTCATTTCTTCATATTCATTAGAATACGATGGCCAATAAACATTTAAGGTAGCATCTGATAGAGCTCCTTTAATTTTATGCCAGTTTTCTAATAATTCTACTAGACCTCGATCAATAGCAGAAGACCATATAAATGAATTAATTTTTTTAGGGGGATGTCCAACGAATGTTTTTACATCTATTCCATTTGCAATTCTACATTGGTTAGTTTTCTTCCAGCTATAATTCTGTTCCCAAATAGTAGAATGCCACCATGTTAAAGTAACTACGGCATCAATCAAACCAGTACTAGGGTTCATGATATCATCAATCGTATCAGTTGACATAACATTTCCTCTCCAATACGGGTGACCGTCAGTATTATGTGCCCAAAATACTTTCTTAGCTTTAATATAGCCTTCAAATTCTAAAGGCATGTGTAGATAATTAGTACCTACTATAACATCGAAAGTGTCAAAATGTCTTTTATGGATATGTTCAATACCACAATAGACTACTCCATTAATTTTACCAGAATCTTTAACAGCTCCTGACACAACTATATCCCAACCAAAATTAACTAATCTTTCAGCTATTTTTAAAACAGCTAATTCTGAACCAGCAATTCCTGATGTAGTATTTCCATCCCATTCGGTTTTTTGATAACCTACCCAAAATAGTATTTTCATATTATCTATAATGTCCTCCACCTACCCAGAGCACTAATGATCTTCTAAGACCTTTAGTTACAGGAGATACTCTATGCATCATATAGCTTGGAAATAAAACTCCAACTCCTTTTCCTCTTTCGCAGGTTATGTTATTATCTAATTCTCCGGTGCCGTTTGATCCTGTGCATATTTGAAGATCACCACCTTCATATTCTTCACTAGTAGAAAGTTGTATAGTAATTGATACTTTTCTTTTGCTAGCCGTTGCACCTTCACCTATATCTTGGTGCCAATCATAATGCCCTTTTTCAGAAGCATAATATTCTGTATATTGAATATATTCCAAAGCAGTTCTTAAATCAAAATCCCATAAAGTTTTATTTGCTTCAACTGCTAGCGACATCATTCTTTCATATAGCCATTCGAAATCTCCATTTGGAGTATTTGGTAGCCACTTAACTTTAGACGTTCTAGTAGAACCTCCATCACCTTCACCTAATGTACTTGCTATTTCTCCTTCTGGGAGTTCTGATGCTAATCTAATTATTTGATCTACCTCATCTTCAGAAAGCGCATTCCTGAACCAGTAATATTGTTGTGGATCATTTTGACTAGACTCAAATATATTTGACATGTAAAAAATTGTTTAATAGTTATACGAATATAAACTGATTTGTTTATTTATCTAGCTTATTTATAGTACAACTTAACTAAAACATTTACATATAATAGATATTGATTTAAAGGAATAGTTTAGAACAACTTTAAACAGTCTCCACTATGCGATCTTCTTTACTATATTAGATATTATACCCATAAGGGTCATATCATTAGAAGCCACTAAAATGGTTATAGACCTGCTTGATTTTTAGCTGCTTCAGCCCTAACATCTAGTTCTTTCATAGCTTCAATAAGTATTGAATTTAAGTGAGCGTAATTAATAGTATAATATCCCGGAAGATTTTTTAGCTCATCAACTAACAGAGGTTCAATTTCTTGTAACTCTTGTGCTATTAAACCAATTCTTCTAGGTTTTTGTTCACCTTCTTCAACTCTATCAAAACCAAATTCATCAGCTAATTCGTTAGCATAGAAATAATAACCGTTCATTAGTTTAACTTTCTCAAGCGCTTGTAAGTAAGTACCCGCAATATCTTTTAATCTAGAATCTGATTTTGGTTTCCCATCAATATGTTCTCCAGGAGGGCCTGCAGGTCCAATAGCACCTGTTTGACCTTTAGGACCTTTTGGCCCAGTTGGTCCAAGTGATCCGATTCCTCCCCAATTTCCTGCGGGACCTTGTGGACCTTGTGGTCCAGCCACACCCTGGGCTCCTGTTTTAGAATTTTGAGCTCCTTGAGGTCCTTGAGGTCCTGGCGCTCCTGCTGCTCCAGGTTTACCAGCATCACCTTGTGGTCCAGTAGGTCCTGTTTTACCTTGCGGTCCTTTAGCACCTGTTCCACCTTGGCCACCTGTTAAACCAGTTCCACCGCCTGGTCCTCTTGTACCTTTAGGTCCAGTAGGTCCAGCGCCCCCTCGAGCACCTTGAGCACCTGTGAAACCTTTAGCACCACCGGCACCAGTTCCACCAGTTCCACCAGTTATACCTTTAGGTCCTTGAGGTCCTCTATTACCTCCACCACCAGTTCCACCGCCTGGTCCTTGTGAACCAACTGGTCCTTTTGGTCCGCCTGGTCCTTGTGCACCACCGCCACCAGTTATACCTTTAGCTCCTATTCCACCAACCGGGCCTTTTGGTCCGCCTGGTCCTTGAATACCTTGTGCGCCACCGCCACCAGTTATACCTTTAGGTCCTTGTGCGCCACCGGCTCCAGTTCCACCTTTAGGTCCTTGTGCGCCACCGCCACCAGTTATACCTTTAGCTCCTGTTCCACCAACCGGGCCTTTTGGTCCGCCTGGTCCTAGAATACCTTTTGCGCCTCCGGCACCAGTTCCACCTTTAGGTCCTTGAGGTCCAGTGCCCCCTCGAGCACCTTGATTACCTGTGAAACCTTTTGGTCCTTGTATTCCAGTTATACCTTTAGGTCCTTGAATACCTTTTGCGCCTCCGGCACCAGTTCCACCCTGGGCACCTTGGCCACCTACAGCACCACCGCCACCCTGGGTACCAACATTAGTAAACGCGCCACTTAAATAACCACTAACTATATTTGGAGTTGAAGAAGTTACTTCTTCCATTCTAGGATGTGCGAATACTAATTCTGTACCAGAACTATTAGCATAGTAATGATATGTTCTATGTCTAAGTGATGTAGTTGTAGATTGCATTACAGCATCACCACCTAGGTTACAACCGTTAGTCTCAAATACTTGACCATTTTGTGCCATTGTATATACACCAGTTTGTGAGTCTCTAGAAGTAGTTCCAGTTCCTGAAGGGAATACATGACCTACTACTAAATACCATACATCTTTTGTGTAACCACTAACACCACGACATTCAAAATAAGGATTACCTTGTTCAGCTCCGTTGTTTCCTCTTAATACATAAGAACCTCCTCCATTTGTTCCCATATAGAATGTACCATTAGCTTGTGTTGAAATTCTTTTCATCCATACACTAAATCTATACTTTTTAGTATGATCTACACTATGGAATGAACTGTTCCATCCACCATCAGCACCACTATTAGTACCATCTGGTTGAGTTCTCCATAATACAGTGTTTTCTCCATAAGGTCCTTCACCGTATTCTAATATGTTTTCATTTGAGCCACCATTACGCGAAAATCCAGTAGCTGAAGTATTACCTGCGTACCATGTTGAATAATCTAACATATTCATATCGCCGTCCGCATCAGTATTATTAACACCATCGAATCCTCTCTTTCCTTGCGCTCCGACTGTTCCTTGATTACCTAGCTTACCCTGTGGTCCTTTTGCTCCTGTTGTACCCTTTGGTCCTTGTGCTCCACCAGGTCCGGTTGCACCAGTTGCACCTTCNNACCTTTTGCACCAGTTGCACCTTTTGCACCAGTTGCACCTTTTGGGCCACCAGCGCCTCTTACACCTTTTGAACCTTGACCTCCGGTTAGACCGAGTGGTCCTTGTGCTCCTGTAACTCCACCTCCACCGGTTGGTCCCTGTGCTCCACCAGCACCTTGGCCGCCTTGAGCACCAATCTTTCCTTTAGCACCACCGCCACCGGTTGGTCCTTGTAAACCTTCAAATCCTTGTGGTCCACTAAATCCTATTGCACCTTTTACACCCTGAGCACCTTGATTACCTTTTGCACCGCCGGCACCTTGAGCACCAGTTGCACCTTTAGCACCTTGACCTCCTTGAATACCCTTTAAACCTTGAGCACCTTTAGGTCCCTGTGCACCAAGTGCACCAACGCCTCCAGTTGCTCCTTGTATTCCAGTTCCACCTTTAGCACCTGGTGATCCAGTAAAACCAGCTTCACTTGTTGCAGGTTGAGTACCTTTAGCACCTTGTGGTCCTGTTACACCTTTTGCACCACCGGCACCAATTATACCTTGCGATCCTGTATTGCCTTTAGCACCTTGTGGTCCTTTTGGTCCTTGTCCACCCTGTCCACCAGTTAAACCAGTTTCTCCTTGTGGTCCTTGTTTACCTTGAACACCTTGGTTACCCTGAAGTCCTAGAAAACCCTTTAGTCCTGTTCCACCTTTATTACCTTGTTTACCTTTATTTCCTTTTGTTCCAAGAATACCTTTAGCACCTTGAACACCTTTAGCACCTGTAACTCCCTTAGCTCCAGTTCCACCTTTAGGTCCTGTTGTTTGTACTCCTTTATTTCCTTGTCCACCTTTAGGTCCTGTTGCACCTTTAGGTCCTATAACATCTACACCTACGCCTCCGGTTTTACCTTGACCACCTTTTGCACCTTTAAGACCTTGTGCACCTTGGAATCCTCCAATACCAATTGCTCCGGGAGAACCTTGCAATCCTTTATTACCTTGTGCACCAAGTGCACCAACGCCTCCAGTTGCTCCAATCTCACCAGTTGCACCTTGTCCACCTGTATTTCCTTTAGCACCGTCTTTACCATTTAATCCAGCTAACCCATTAACACCAACGGCACCTGGAGATCCTAATGCTCCTTTTAAACCAGTACCACCCTTTTGGCCTTTCGAGCCGATTATACCTTTTGCGCCGACAATACCAGTATCACCAATTCCACCCTGTTGTCCAAGTCCTCCTTGTCCACCTTGTGGGCCTAGAATACCCTTTGAACCAGTATCACCAATTCCACCTTGGTCACCTGTTATACCTTTAGCTCCTGTTCCACCTTGAATACCTTGAAATCCTTGTGGACCCTGTTTTCCTTGTGCACCAATTCCACCTTGTGGTCCAACTTGTCCCTTTTCACCAACTCTACCTTTAGCACCTTGACCACCAATAATACCAACAGTACCAGTAGAACCAATTCCACCTTGTGGTCCCTTTGCTCCTTGTCCACCTTGTGAACCTTTAGCACCACCATCTCCAGTTTTACCTAGAAGGCCTTGTTCACCAATTACACCAGGAGATCCTAATGCTCCTTTTGCACCAGCAGTACCTAAAATACCCTTAGGTCCAATAATACCTTTAACTCCTTTAGCTCCAGAGCCACCTTGAAGTCCTAATGCTCCTTTACCAGGTCTTACACCTTTAATACCTTTAGGTCCAATCGCACCCTTTTCACCTTGAATACCTTTTGTACCTTGGATTCCTTTAGATCCATCGATACCAATAATACCAATGCTTCCTTTAGATCCTTGTACACCTTTAGGTCCTTGTGCTCCACCGCCACCATCTGGGCCTTGAACACCTTTTATACCTTGAGCTCCTTTCGGTCCAACTATAGGTTTTGCACCTTTATTACCTTTTGGTCCTGGTTGACCTTTATCACCTGCTAAGCCAAGCCCTCCAGGAAATCCAGTTTTACCCTGAGCTCCTTGTGGACCTTGAATACCTTGAATACCTTTTGTTCCAATTGAACCAGTAGCACCTTGAGCACCAACACCGCCTTGAGCACCAACACCACCCTGAGCACCTTGGCCTCCTCCAATACCAACTGCTCCAGTAGAACCAATTCCACCTTTCGCGCCAGCTATACCAGGACCACCTTGTGCACCGGTTGCTCCAGGAGAACCTGTACTACCCTTTGATCCTTTATTTCCAGTAGATCCTTTTGGACCTGCTACACCTTTACTACCATCAGGACCTACACTACCAGGAGAACCTGCAACACCAGGTGCTCCAGCATTTGGGGCACTAATTGCTTCATAATTTCCTGTTACTGTATTATATCCTAAGTAATCGCCGGTCGTAGCGCCACTACTTGGGAGGTTTAATCCGAGTACTTGCTTTGCACTTATCTTTGACATATTATTCTGGGCTATTTAATTCAGTTTCTATCGCTATTAATTTTGTATCTAATTCTTTAATTGCTTCTACCAATACTGCGGTTAGTTTAGAGTAATCAACACCTAAATATCCAGGGTGTCGCGGAAGTTCAAAAACAAGCTCTGGAATTTGTGCTTGTACTTCTTGTGCAATTACACCAACTTGTGGAGTTGGATCATTATATCCAAACGAGTTTGCAAGTGCATTATTATTCCATGTAATACCTCTTAGTGCATTGACTTTACTTAATGCTCCAGATACAGGTCCTACAACAGTTTTTAATCTACTATCCGAGAAGCTGGTTGGTCCTTCTGGTCCCATCGGTCCAGTTGCACCTTTTTGTCCTTTTGCTCCTGATGCACCAGTCGGTCCAACACTACCCTGCTTACCTTGCGGTCCTTGTGCACCAGTCGGTCCAGTTGGTCCTTGCGGTCCCATTGCTCCAGCAGGTCCAATATTTCCTTTTGGTCCAGTAGGTCCAGTAGGTCCTTGTGCTCCATTATTTCCTTTTGCTCCACCAGGTCCAGTTGCTCCGGCAGCACCTATACCACCTTGTGGTCCAGTCGGTCCGGTTGGTCCAGCAGGTCCGGTTGGTCCAGTTGCACCGCCACCACCTTGTGGTCCAACTGGGCCTGTTGATCCAACGGATCCAGTTGCACCTTGACCACCCTGAGCTCCAGTAGGTCCTTTTGCTCCTTGAGCTCCACCACCACCTTGGTAACCTTGAGGTCCAGTAGCACCTTTAGCACCACCTGGTCCAGTTGATCCAGTATTTCCTTTAGCACCACCTGGTCCAGTTGATCCAGTTGCACCTTTTGCACCGCCACCACCTTGGGCACCGGTATTTCCTTTAGCACCTCCACCACCTTGTGGTCCAGTTGCTCCAGTTGCACCTTTTGCACCGCCACCACCTTGAGCACCAGTTGCACCTTTAGCACCACCGCCACCTTGAGCACCAGTTGCACCTTTAGCACCACCGCCACCTTGAGCACCAGTAGGTCCTGTAAGTCCTGTCGGTCCAGTTCCACCTTGAGCACCAGTTGCACCTTTAGCACCTCCGCCACCTTGTGGTCCGGCTGGGCCTGTTGATCCAACGGATCCAGTTCCACCTTGAGCACCTTGAGGTCCAGTTGCACCAGCTCCTCCTTGAGCACCACCGCCACCTTGAGGACCTTTAGCTCCAGTTGGGCCTTGGAATCCTTGAGCACCTTGTGGTCCTTTTGCACCAGTATATCCTTTAGGTCCTACAATACCTTGTGGTCCAGTATTTCCTTTTGGGCCTGTTGCACCTTGTGCGCCAATACTTCCTTGAGCACCACCGCCACCTTGAGGTCCCATCGGTCCTTTAGCACCAGTTGCACCACCGCCACCTTGAGCACCACCGCCACCTTGAGCACCACCGCCACCTTGAGCACCGACACTACCTTGTGGTCCTTGTAAACCTTGAGCACCTTGTGGTCCAGTAGGTCCATTTACACCTTGAGCACCAGTTGCACCTTTTGCACCTTGAGCACCAGTTCCACCAGTTATACCTTTAGGTCCGGTTGGGCCTTGAGCACCACCGCCACCTTGAGAGCCTTTAGCTCCAGTTGCTCCTTGTGGACCTGTTGAACCTTGTGGTCCTTGTGGTCCAGTTGCACCAGGTGATCCAGTAGATCCACCGCCACCTTGAGCACCTTTAGCTCCAGTAGCACCGCCACCACCTTGTGGTCCTTGAGCACCAACGCCACCTTGAGCGCCGCCGCCACCTTGTGGACCTTGTTTACCTTGCGGTCCAGTTGCACCAGTTATACCTTTTGCACCAGTTGCACCTTGTGGTCCCTGTGCTCCAGTTGGTCCTCTTAAAGCTTGAGCTCCAACTGCACCTTGTGGTCCTTGTAAACCTGTAGCTCCAGGAGAACCTGTTGTACCTTTTGCTCCGGTTGCACCACCGCCACCTTGATTTCCTTTTAAACCAGTTCCTCCTTGAGGTCCTGTAATTCCTTTAACTCCAGTTGGTCCTTGGTTACCAAGCGGTCCAATACCACCTTGAGGTCCTTGTGCACCGACAGCTCCTTGAGCACCAGTTGCACCAGTTTCACCTAAGTCTCCTTGACCACCTTGAGCACCTTGAGCTCCAACTGCACCGCCACCACCTTGGGCACCTTGAGCACCTTGAGCACCTTGCGGTCCAGTAACTGATAATCCAGCAGCACCTTGAGCACCTTGAGCACCTTGAGCACCTTGCGGTCCTGTAATAGAAGCTCCTTGAGCACCTTTAGTACCTTGGGCTCCAGTTGCACCTTGTCCACCAGTTAAACCAGTTTCTCCTTGTGGTCCTTGCAAACCTTGAATACCTTTTGCTCCTTGAGATCCACCAGGTCCAGTTGCACCTTGATTTCCTTTTAAACCAGTTCCTCCTTGTATACCTTGAGCACCTTTAGCTCCAGCTCCACCTTGTAAACCGTTAGATCCACTATTACCTTTTGTACCAGTTGCACCTTTTACACCTTGGACACCTTGAGCTCCTTGAGCTCCTTGGGCGCCTCCGCCACCTTGAGCACCTTGAGCACCTTGATTACCTTGTAAACCGATTATACCCTGAGGTCCTTGTTTACCCTGAATACCTTTTGCACCTTGAGCACCAGTCCCTCCTTGAGGTCCTGTAATTCCTTTAGCACCACCTGGTCCCTGAAATCCTTGAGCTCCTTTAGCTCCACCTAATCCTTGAAGACCTTGAGCACCTTGTGGACCGGTTACACCTTGTTCACCTTGAATACCCAATGTTCCTTTATCTCCAGTATCTCCAGTAGATCCTTGAGCTCCTTTTGATCCTTGTGGACCGGTTACACCTTGAGGTCCTTGAATACCTGTTGCACCTTTTTGGCCGCCACCACCTTGAGCACCTTTATTACCAACATCACCTTGTGGTCCAAGTCCTCCTTGTAAACCTTGAGCACCTTGAGCACCTTGAGCACCTTTTTGGCCACCTAGACCACCTGTTCCCTGGGCACCGGTACCACCTTGAGCACCTTTATTACCTTGTAAACCTTGAGCACCTTTATCTCCTCCAGCACCCTGAGGTCCAACATCACCTAAGTCTCCTTGAGCACCGGTACCACCTTGAGCACCGACACCACCTTGTGGTCCTTGTAAACCTTGAGCACCTTGTAAACCTGCAGCTCCTGTTAATCCTATTGATCCCTGAGCACCTTTATTACCAGTAGCTCCTTGTATTCCAACAGAACCAGGAGATCCTTGAGATCCCTTTGCTCCACCAGCACCACCAGCACCTTGAGCACCTAGGCCACCTTTTTGACCGATAGCACCTTTAGCACCTTGAGCACCGATATCACCCTGAGGTCCATCATTACCTTGAGCGCCTTGGATTCCATCACTACCTTGTGAACCTTTAGAACCTTGTGTTCCTTTATCACCTACTATTCCTTTTGTACCAGTTGCACCTTTTGTACCATCAGCACCTTTAGCACCGATTACACCTTGTGCACCAGTATCTCCTTTTAATCCATCGGATCCATCAAGTCCATCAATACCTGCAGAACCAAGAGCTCCTTTATCACCCTCATCGCCTTCAAATCCTTTATCACCAGCTGCTCCGTTAGAACCAGCTGCACCAGTTGCACCTTTTGCACCGGCAGCTCCTTTTGCACCATCTGCGGGTGCTGGATTATTTACCCATTTTGTTCCGTTCCAATATAGGTAATCTCCCGCTGCTGAATTGGATAATTGAAACTCGTGTATTTGTTTTAATCTTAGTCTAGACATTTAATACGTTTGTATTTTTATTCAAGTTATATTATATATCAGTTATTCTTAATGTATCGGTAAAGATTCACTAAAAATGATTGTGTAATTTCATGATATTTTAATTAAAATATATTATAGTATAAATTTGTTTTCCAATTATATCTTAAAGATAGCTTATGTTCATTCTTTCCAGAGTAAAGATTGTCTATTAATTTAGAATACGTTAAAACTAATTCTTCATTATAGACAGTATATCTGGTTATAGCTTTTTCTGTTCTTTCTGTATAATCTTCTATATTTTTATCGTGATTATTAACAACCCATTTTAAAAGTTCGGATCCTTTTCCTATTTCAAAATCTGGATAGTAATAACCAGCATCCTTTAGCATATCTGCATTATGTATTAACGGAAATTGTAAATATAAACAATCTAAGTATGCATAATTTAAAGGATTTTCCCATTGATGCGATATAACAATATCTGCCCATTTAGATAATAAGTAATGTACTGGCCATCTATGTTGAACTTGCATTAAAGCACCTCCTTTTGAATTTTTTGTTTGACCTAACGTTAGGCCACCAACAAATTCTTTCCAAAATGGATTTTTATATAACCTAGCAGCACTTGCAATATGAAAGTTTTTAAATACCTCTCCGCCCTTTTGAAGATAATCTTCTGCTATTAATGTAGGAATCATACTAAATTTAACCACATTCATATTTGGTTCAAATACTATTAATTGTAAATCTTCAATCTTTTTATTTGGGACGTAAACTGGAACTCCTTCTACTGTAGGCATTTTTTTACCATCGGCATCTACTGACTCTCCATAAAACTTTTCGCTGTTATCAATAAACATTGGGTCCCACACAAAAGGCACTGGCATAACCTTATCCGCTTGCAACTTATTAGTTACACGATAATACTCGTGGTTCTGATATCCTTGTTGTGGCACATACCAAATTTCGTCAAATAATGAGTTATATGTAGGTCTTACTCCTGGATCTTCTTTAAAGATCATATTTTCCATATCGATAACATAATTATTACCGCATGCATATTTAATAACTTTTCTATTAGGATCTACATCTTTCCAAAGCTTTGCTTGCGCTGGGCCAAGTGTAGTACCTAAGCATATTAATATATCACATGATTCTTTTTTAATGATATAATCATAACATGGGAACTTTTCGTCGTCCCACATTAAATCTTCAGATTTTAATAAGCCTGTTATTGAGTTTCTATCAACATCTTTACGTGTATCTAATAAGTAAACATGATGTCCGGTGCGTTTTAATACGTTTGCTAAAAAAATAGCATTCATCTTAATACCATTAATCCAAATACTCTCTTTAGGACCTTGTAGTCCTATTGTTATGCCTATTGTTTTAGGTTCTGTTCCTGTTAAAGTCTCTGCCATATTCTTAAATATTTAATCGGTTGTTTTATATATCTGCAAAATAAAAAAGGGTCCCCGAAGGGACCCTTTAATTTTCTAATCAAATTAGACTTTGTTACTCAAACTAATTACGCTTGAATTCCGATTACATGAATGTGATCGTCTGCTTCTAAGTCGTATCCAAGTCCTACTAGGTTGAAAGTCATACCGTCTCCAGTATTATACCCTTCAGTAGTAGATACTACAGGTCCTTCAAATTCATTACCTGAAGCGTTAACTATTACGATACCTGTTTGGTGAACTTCTAATCCGTTAATGAAAACAGATAAGTCATCGTTTGAACCAAACTTAACTGCAACTTGAGTTCTAAACGACGTCTGAGAAACTGGTAAACCACCAAGCTTTAAATACGTTGTTTGTCCTTCTAAAGCAGCATCAACAGCTTCTAAAGATGTTACATCAGCGTTAGTAGCAGCTATTTCAGCAGCTAAGTCAGAAGATACACCATCAATGTAAGTATCTAAAGATGTTACATCAGCGTTAGTAGCAGCGATTTCAGAAGCTAAGTCAGAAGAAACTCCATCAATATACGTGTCTAACGACGCGATATTTGCAGAAGTACCTGCACCAGCTAATACTAGATCAATACTAGAAACGTCTCCGTTTGTAGCAGTGATTTCAGCAGCTAATTCAGCAGAAAGAGCTGTGGTATCTGCTTCCGCAGCCGTCATTCTTTCATCTTGTGAAGTTTGCTTAAGATCAATACTAGAAACGTCAGCGTTAGTAGCAGCGATTTCAACAGATAAATCATCCTCATCGTTAGAGATTCTTAAGTTAATTGAAGAAACTTGCCCAGCTAGGAAGTTATCATCAGCTAAATCTAATGAATCAACATAAGCGATTACCTCAGCGAACTGATCTAGATCTACGTCTGCACCAGCTACAATTGCTGAAACAGCAGTTGAGTTAGCAGCAATATCACCTTCGTTTACTCCGTGTCTTGTATCAGAAGAACCGAATCTTGTATCAACAGAACCGAATCTAGTATCACCAGAAGTGTCCTTAGCTTGTAATGCTGAGATTTCAGCATTAGTTGTTAGGATTTCAGCACCTAATGCATTAGATACTGCAGTTAAATCTGCATTATCAGCAGCACTAGCTACATCTGATTCAATACCAGTCATTCTAGTATCTTGTGAAGTTTGCTTAAGATCAATGCTGTCAACGTCTCCGTTTGTAGCAGCGATTTCAGCAACTAATGCGTTAGACACTGCGTCTAAATCACTAGCTGTTCCAAGAGTAGCTAAAACTACATCAATACTGTCAACGTCTCCGTCCGTAGCTGCGATTTCAGATACTAATGCAGATGAAACTGCATCAGCCTCAGTAGAGATAGCTGAAATAATAGCTGCGTTTTGATCCGCATCGTTGTCGATTAGTCCTTGTACTGCAGTAGTAAAGTCACTAATTTGTTTTACTTTTAATCTTGCCATATTATTTAATTGTTTATTTAGGCCTAAAGAGACGTTAGTGTCTCCTCATTCTTATCTATCAAGATATTACCGGTGAATAGCAAGATATCAGGGTTAATATGATACATATTGAAAAATATTAGTATATTACAATCCATATAAACAAAAAAGAGAGCCGAAGCTCTCTTTTTAAAAATTTGTTAAACCAATAGTGGTTTATACATCGTTAGATGACGCAGCATAATCAATGTCAATATCATCATCCGTTTCTAATTCATAAGTAGCGATAGATCCCATCCAATATAAAGTATCTCCTGCTACAATATCAGCAATTAATTTTGCAGTTGTTCCTCCGTCTGCGGAGAAATAAGCTCCTTCATCTTTAGCACCATCGCCTAAATTAATTTGTAAGCCATTTACTTTTACTACAACTGCACTATCACTAAATGGAGTATAAGTTATTGAAAGTCCTGTGGTGTCTCCGTCATTTAAAGTGACACTTGGATTTTTATTGTAATCTACTCTAGTGTTTACGCCTGTTTCAGCAACACCGCCGCCGCCTTCAGATTCCATTAATAATAAGAATGGTACTCTACCTGAGTTTGAAGATACAGCTCCGCCTGCATTAATATATCCACTAGTAATAGGTGAACCTGTAATTTTAATTGGACCACCAGCTGCTCTACTAAGAGTTAATACCGGAGAACCAACCGTAGCTGACTCACCAATTCCTGTCCATGATGCAGTTCCTACAACGTTAGTACTAAATGCTGCTGGTGCAACATTAGTAAGAGTAACTCCTGTTGCCGAGCCTGTAGTTGAAATTTTTATAGTTTGTCCATCGTATGAAGTCATATCTACTAATTCTGCTACAAGATCTAAACTACCTGCAGTAATTGCAGCTTGAAATTTAGTTAACATTGCAGTTGGAGAAATTACATCATAGATATCTCCTAAGCTTAATGTATCATCTGGGTTATCGAATAAAATAGTTTGCGCTGCATTTACACCGTCACTTATTGTAATCTCACCAATTGCAGGAGGTTGTCCTTGTATACCTGTTACAACATAAGAATCACTTACACTATAATAATCACTAGATGCATAGGCAGGTTCGGAATCACCACCTTGAATACTTACTGGAGTTGCTGACGCAGTTGCAGTTACATTATGAGAACTTGTACCGCTATTAATTAAAGTTTTAAATGCATCAATGTCTGCTGGAACTGAATCTCCACCAGGACCATCGAAAATAGTAATATCATTTAGGATTACTATATCAATAGCAGTGGGTACCGCAGTACCTGCAATCTGAGATGAAGCGATAGCAGTATTTAAGTGCATATAAGATGCTTTACCACCTTCAACTGTTGTAATTTCACCAGCATTATTTGGGTCTGTATAATAAACCCCTCCTGGATTAGCTGTTAAAGCTTCCGGATCTTTGTAATTTCTAATAATATCATTAAATGGTTTTACAAAAATATCTTTGCCGTTTCTAATTATATCAATTACTGTACCTACTTTAATGGCAGAACCACCAGCTGTACCGAATTTTACAATATTACCTGAACCATTAATAGTTACAATATCTCCTTTTTCTACAGTAGGAGCTGAATCGTGTGAGAATTTAACTCTATCATCTGCTTCGTTTACTACGAAACGTGATTGAATTTTATCTAAGCCGCCGGGAACAAAACTAGATGTGTCTGTAATAACTGCTTCACCCTCTGAATTTTGTGAGAATACTACAATAGCATTACCATCTGTTATAGAGTTAAATGAATTTAATCTATAAGAAAGCATATCAACATCTTCGAGTACACAACCGATATTAATTTGTGTTTTCTGAGAAATAGACTTAATTCTTAAACAAACATCACCGTTAGTATCAGTTACCCACATACCAGGTTCAACATCAATACCATTATATTCATTAGCCTTTCTAGTTGAAGCGTCTCCTGTTGCTTTAGGAGTAATACTAAGGACCGCGTCAAATAACTGGTTTTGGCTTTCCATACCAGTTCCATCTACCTCTGTGTACAGTTGTTTGCCAGTACTAGAAGACAATGATCCAGTTAACGTGATTGGAGTAAATTGTGACATATATTTCTTTCTTTTTATTGTTTAGTAGGGCGGCCGAAGCCGCCCTTAATTTAGTTTATTATATTAAAATCTGAACATTATGAATGCGTGAGCTTCCGCAACCTCTTGACCAAAACCACCAGGATTTCTAATAGCATCTAGATTCGCCATGGAAATATCTAACGTTAATTTAGCCGCTCCAAACTGAGTCATAATATCTGTTGTAACTTGATTACCAATTCCAAAGTTAGATGCGTGGACACTTTCTACAGCACCTAGTGCGTAGAAGTTAGCATTATTACCACCACCATCAAGTTGTGTAATTACGTATCTTTGCTCATTTGCTTGATAACCATAAGCTATGATTTCTTTTGGAGGTGTTGGCTCGTTACTAAATGTTAAATCAACATTGTTACCAGCGATTGTTCCAACGCTAGCACCTGCAGTTAAGAAGTCTCCATTTCCAGAAGGATCTAAGAATTCAACACCACCAAGAACTTGAGCCGCTGTATATTCAACTCTCGCGAAGTAAAGATTTCCACCGCCTCCACCGGAGCCAATATCACCTTTAGTACCTTTTTGACCAGTTATTGAGTTACCTTGTGCACCTTTATCACCTACACCAACTTCACCTTTATCACCTTGATCTCCAGTAGCACCTTTAATACCAACTTCACCTTTATCACCTTGATCTCCAGTAGCACCTTTAGAACCAGCATCACCTTTATCTCCAGTTACTGAAGCTCCAGTTTCACCTTTATCACCGGCATCACCAGTAGCACCTTTAGCACCTTGCGTACCAACGCCAGCATCACCTTTAGCACCAGCATCACCTTTAGCACCATTACTACCAGTTCCATCCATACCTTTTTCACCTTGGTCACCTTTAGAACCAGCGTCACCTTTAGCACCTGGTGTACCATTAACTCCGTCAGCACCATCAGCTCCAACTAATACAACAGTCCATGATGTATTGGTAATAGGTCCTCCCACATAAGAAGTAGGGGCTTTTATCGTTAATTCACCATTAACTGCGTTGTAACTCTGTACTTCACAGACTTGCCAGTTATTAATGTTATATGATATTTTTACAAATTGACCACCTGCTAAATTTAGACCTAGACCAACTTCTATCGTTGTAGTATTAATATTAGGTAGTGTAAAACTAGAGGAAGAGACTGTATTATATCTGTGTCCATTATCTCCAGCATCTCCAACTTCACCTTTATCACCAGTACCTGTTGCACCTTTTTGGCCGCCTTCACCTTTTTGGCCATCTTCACCTTTATCACCTTGTGTACCAGTTTCACCTTTATCACCTTGTGCGCCAACTAAAGAGTTTAACCAATCGCTTTCGTTAAGTGGGTTAGGCATTGAATCTGCATAAACTTGATATGCGGTTGAACCATCATCACCCTTTACACCGATTTCACCTTTTTGACCGATCTCTCCTTTTTCACCTTTTTGACCTTGAATATCTACGGTCATAATACCATCCGTTGGTTGGTTACCCGCAGTACCAGTTGCAGCTCCTGTAAAGTGTAGTTCTCTAACACCATCAGCGCCTGCTGGAATATTCGGAGTAGATACATGAATACCTTGTGATGATAAACCTTGATAAGATTCTGTAAAGATACCTAATTTATCACCAGCTTCTAATGAATAAACATCACCACTAGAGTTTGAGTTACCTTCATATATAAGTCCTAATTGAATAGCATCCGCTAAGTTTACATCTTCACTATTACCATCAACATCAATTCTACTATAACTAGTAATTCTAAATAAAGAATATTCAGATGTGTTGTTTATATTAGTAAAGAATATTGAATTTGTTAATCCATCTACACCAATTCTATTTGCTAGAACTGATTCTAACCATTGGTNNACCATTGGTTTTTATATCCTTTATCATCTTGGTTCGCGACTTTAACCATAGTAATCTGAGAAGGAATCTCAGAGTTAAAGATCATTTCACCAGAACCTGGATTGTTATTTGCAAATGCAGTAGTTCCTAATGATTGAATTTTGTAAACAGTAGAAGGTACTGAAAATCTTGCAGCAACGATATCTCCGATTTGGTCTCCCGCATCATATATGTTACCTGCCTTTAGATTAGGCATGATTACAGTTGAAATAGACTCGGTAATTCTAAACTTTAAATAAAGCTCACCTTGTATATTTGCTGGACTAAGATCTAGTGCAGCTGATTCTTCTGCTGTTAATTCCAAAGAAATTTGATTAGCTAATTCTCCGGATCCATATATTAAGTTTGCTGCAGCTTTTGACTGAGTCTTAACAACGGTTCCTTCTGAATCGATATAATCAACTTCGATGGCTTGTAATAAATGTACTGGTAAAGCGTTCCCTACATAGTTTTTATGTAAAGTTACCTTACACGAAGTAGCTTGACCTCTAATGATATTAATCATTGATGGAAGAACTACAAACAATGTTTGGCTAGTTACGTTTGGCATAATTAGTTTTATATTTTTCTGTTTTATTATATATCATCTTAAAATTATGAACTTGCTGACTAAAAGGTATAATCTTTGCGAAGCAGGCTAAATACACAATAGTTTATTACTGCCATTGCATGATTTTCTATTTTAGTATGATTTTCTAAGTTAACTTTTATTAGAATTTTGCCAGATTTTTTAGCTGCAATTTCTTCTAATCGTTTGAAATAAGTAACCTCATCCCATGATTCGGTTTTAATATGTTGCATTTTAAAATCTTTCCAATGCATTTTAAAAGTCTTAGTTGGTTTAGTAAAATAATAGATATGTAGTTTATTATCACCGGTTTTTATGAAAACAAATCCATCTGAAATAAAATACTTTCGATCTCCGATATAACTATATTTAATATCATCTTCAATATCTCTCCATACTTCTCTGCATTTACTATGGAGTTCTTCGTACTTATCAATAGCATCAGATACTAATTTATCTAATACTGCATTTGTTTCTAACTCTTCTGCTGTGGTAAAAACTAATTCTAAGTCTTCCCATTGTAAACCCATAATTTCATATTCAGTAGGTCTTACTTTGGTTAACTGTTGAGCATCATATCTATATAAGTAATCTAATGTATCGTCTATTTCCCATAAACAATCCATCAATAATCCTCCTGCTAGTTTTAATTCTAGTGACTTAACACTAGCCAACATTTTAAAGGTTTTATATTCCAGGTCCATCGGACCTTCTTCTATCCATCCCGGCACTTTATACTTATTCATGTTATATGTATTTAACTTCCTATAAGTATAAACAAGATTTACTACATGAAATATTTTTCGTAATTAGCTAATAAGTATATTGCAGCAGATTCTGCATCTTCAAATGTGGTATGCGTTCTGTACATTTCCGGAACATCGGCATGTTTAGCTTTGTGGAAGAAAGTTCTTTTGTGTAGTATTGTATATAGTAGTTTCCCCCTATCAAAATCTTCTTTTATTATCTGTATTCTTTTTTGATACTTGGGGTTAATCACAACACGGTCAGCAGGACCGTTAATTTCTGCGTCCACTTGTATTATTTAGATGCCTTACGGTTCTTCGTAAGAGATTCAGATTCAGTTTTAATTTCATCAAAAGACTCTGTGGTTGTTAACCCCCATTGTAAGATGAACCAACTCATTTCCTTTTCAGCTAACTTTTTAGTTAAGCCTAATTTAGTTCTGATAATTTCAACACCGCGGATCATGAAAGCTTTTTCACTTGCTCTATCTGTTCGATATTTCATGTACCATTCCGGATCACCCTTAACATCCTCATAACATTTATTATGGGGGTTAAGTTGTAAATTTACCAGTTCCTTGAAAACCTCTTCTTGTTTTTTTCTACTAGTTGCCATTATTATTTTGGTTTAATGATTTCGTCGATAATACCATACTTAATTGCTTGATTAGCATTTAGCCAGAAATCACGTTGCGCGTCTTTCTTAACTCTATCTGCCGTCTTGCCACAGTATTTACCTAATAATATAAAAAGTTCATCATTAAGCTCTTGCCAATTCTTCCAATCTATTTCAGCATCTTGGATATTACCGCTGAATCCACCAGAAGATTGATGTAACATTGTTTGTGAATGTCTTAATGAAGATCTTTTACCTTTTGTTCCTGCGCCTAATAGAACAGAACCCATCGAGGCAGCCATTCCAGTATTTACAGTTTTAATATCGCATGGAATATATTCCATTACGTCGACCATAGATAGCCCAGATTTAACCGAGCCTCCTGGTGAGTCAATATGCATTGTAATGTCTCCGGCTCCTGTAGAGGAAAGAAACATTAATTGTGCTTGGACAATTGTAGACATGTTATCATTTACAGGTCCTGCAACCCATAATAATCTATCTACCATTAATCTTGAAAAAATGTCCATTTGAGTCATTCTCATTTCTCGCTCTTCAAGAATATATGGAGTTAAAGATGATTGCTTATTATATAAGTCTAATTTGTTAGAGCTTATGTTGTGCTCTGACTTCGCAAATCTTTCAAACTCTTTATCTTTTGGATAGTAATTCATATCTGTTTATTCATTTGTTTAATGAGGTCACACGTTTCGTATTCCTCTATTTGTAAAAAATACTGCATTGCCTTCTCTAGGCATTTTATATAACCCTCTTTGGGTAATTCCATATCATATTCTACACCTTCATCATCAACTAATATAGCTAATAGCAGGTTGTTTGTTTCAGGGCCTTCAATCTTTTCCAATATAAATTCAACTATTCTTCTGTAAAATATATCATATTTAGACATCAGTACTTTATCGATATCTTCTTTAAGAATTTTATTAGGGTCAATCTGTATCTTAGGGACCTTGTTTCTTTTCATCTTACAGTACAAAATATTTGGATAATAATTCCTTATACTCTTCTCTATTAAGAGTGCTACGATCTTCACCTATTGACTCATAAATATCTTTACAATACTCTTCGCCGGTTTCTGTTAAAAATACTTTCTCGCCATCATAATCAATAAACGGATTTTTAAGTACAAAATTACTTTCGTTCTTTTGATCTATTTCTTCTTCTAAGATTTTACCAGCTAAATCGAAATGTCTTTCATAGTAGTGTAGGTTATCAGCGAAATGATAGTATTGTCCTAATTCTAAGTCTGGATATGTTTCCAATAATTTAATATGTACCGACTGCATTAAGAATGCAAAGAACGGTGCATCAAACGTAAGACCATAGAATATATCATTAGATCTCATTTGAACTTTCATGTTTAGTTTGTTATCTCTAATAAAGAAGTTAGAATACATTGTGCAAACAAAATCTTTATTCTCTTCAAACTGAAACTTAGGTTGGTTAAAGAACATGATAGCCTGTCTGCTATATTTGTCAGCAACAAGTGAATCAATAACCCAACCGAATTGTTCTTTATTAAAAACTAAAGAACCGTAGTTAGAATTAATTTCATTTGAATCTGGGTTAGTTAGCGTAGACCAAAAACCAGAGAAGTTGCCTATAAAGTCTACATCTCTATCTTTCTTTAAATACCATGCTAATTCACCTGCTAAATACTTCCAATTAAATTTACGATTTTCAAAATTAGCAATTGATGTTACTGGATCTATAATAAAACTTGATAGAATAGATTCTCTAACTTTAAGTCCTCTTGGATCTGCAGCGTCTGCATTAGCTTGAGACTCGTCAATATGTTTAATAATATTTTGAAATGTATTTGAAAATGCCATGCGTTGTTTTTTTAATAACTATAGTAGTTATATGAATAAATGTAAAAAGGTTTACTTAATAATTAGCTTATCACTGCTCTTAGCTTTTGATACGGTATAAGTTTTACCTTGTTTTAAAGTACCATCTAGTATTGCATCTGCCACTGCGTCTTCAACATATTTTTGAATAGCTCTTTTAATCGGCCTTGCACCATAAGCTTGATCGTAACCTTCTTTTGCTATAAAGTCTTTTGTGTTCTTGTTGAATTTAAAAGTATATTCTTTTTCTTGCATTCTTTTAATAAACTTATTAAGCTCAATATCTACAATTTTAATTACGTCTTCAGTTTGAAGCTGATCAAATAAAACAATATCATCAAGTCTATTTAAAAACTCAGGACTAAATTTATTCTTAAGTTCTTTCTTGATAACCATATCTATTTTACCTTGTTCTTCTAACATCGATGACGTAGTAGAGAATCCAATACCCGTTCCGAAATCAGCTAACTTTCTTGCACCAACATTAGATGTCATTACAATAATAGTATTTGTGAAATCTACAACTCGTCCGTTTGAATCTGTTAATCTACCTTCATCCAGCACTTGAAGTAATGTATTAAAAATATCTGGGTGTGCCTTTTCAACCTCATCAAACAAGACTACCGAATATGGCTTACGTCTTACTGCTTCTGTTAATTGTCCACCGTCACCATGACCAACATATCCCGGAGGCGCTCCTATTAATCTAGAAACTGTAAACTTTTCTTGATACTCTGACATGTCAATTCTAATCATCGCATCAGTATCTCCAAACATATATTCTGAAAGTGCTTTAACTGTTTCTGTTTTACCAACTCCAGTTGGAC
>ENA-UZWX01004615-UZWX01004615.1-metagenome-genome-assembly--contig:-Day-4---50m-contig-4615_pt1 | contig 26165 bp, 22 predicted proteins | sample MGYA00260347_ERZ794907 | MGnify/ENA metagenome assembly ERZ794907 | reverse complement strand
GCCCGTAAGATGGCGATCGAAAACTGTTTCTTCCACCACTTCTGTGGTTGGATTATCGCTATAGTAGCGATAAGCAGTGGTGTATGCTGGTCCCATCCCATCACCGATAACCATAATGATATTTTTAGGTGGAGTATTTGTTTTTATTATATTTTGTGGTTGATTTAGTGTTTTTGTTTCAACAGGTGATGTATTTACACAAGATGCAGTAAGGAATGAAAGAGCTAGTACAGGTAAAAAAAGTTTCATTGAGTATTCCAATTGTTTAAAACAAATTATTGAGATAATTCGACATCGACCCAGACAAGTCGGTGATCTGAAGAGGCTTGTCTATCTTTAATGAGGCGATACGCTTCATCATTTTTTTGTGGCCAAAACACCCCTGAATCCATAACTGTAAAGCCGACAGTTGATGGCAGTACATAATCTGCTCTCATGCCCCAGTAAGCAGTGTGATATTTTGAGTTTACATTATCTACTGAGTGTAAATCGCCTCCTATACTGCTAGGCATAGGATCTTGGATTTTGCCATTGCTTAAAAGGGCGTTAATTCCTTGGCTTCCCTTAGAAGTAATTGCATCACCTCCGGAAATTGATGCATTTTGGTCACCTAATAACACAAAGGTTTTATCCGCGGCTAAACCACCATTGTTCCCTAAGTCATCATATATATACTGAGCCTGCTCACCATTAATGTAGTCCAGCCAAAAGCGAATTTCATCATGGTTACGTTTACCATTGCGATCTTCAGGACCATCAAATACAGGGGGGGTGGGGTGACTGGCTAATACATGGATTGTTTTGTCATTTACCTTAACGGGAATGTCCCAATGGGATTTAGATGATAACCTTAAAGCCTGCCATGCTTTATCACTATACCAAGGCTGTTTGCTTTCAGGATCTATTGGCTTTAACGCATTGGGCATATCTTGCCATTTAAAATGCTGAAAAGTTCTAATGGCTTTATCATTGATGGGGTATTTAGACAGTAACACCATACCAAAATGCCCTTCAAAATAACCAAAACCATGGGTGTCAGCAGGTTGCTGATTAATTTTACCATCATGATTTAAATCATCATTAATTTTTACGCCAGTATTTACAGGACCTTGATAGAAGTAGGGAAAGGTTATACTGGCTTGGCCATTTTGGCTGTGGTTTAAGTAATTAGTAATAAAGTTACTAATATTCTCAGTGTTGTTATCAACGCGATCAAATTCATTGAGGAGAATAATGTCGGGGTTTATGCGTTGGATGATTTCAGCGATGTTCTTTATTTGTTGACTATCTTGCTTTAAAGCTTGAGTCAGTTCATTGCCAGTAATACTCTTACTTGTTGTAGCATTAGCTGATTTTTTCTCACGGTAATTTAGGGCTTCCATACTAACATTAAAGGTAGCAATTCGAAGTTTAGCGGGAGTTTTAAATGCCATCGTTTTTCCTGATATTACGATACCTGAAATTAAAGTGCCATAGAGTACAAATGAAATAGCAGGTGACATTAATGTTTTTAAGCTCATTGTTTTAGTCCACAACCACGTAAAATAAAATCAGTCAGAAAACTTGTTACATGTTCAATGTCATCTTGCTCGTATTCTGCTCGGTTCATTATCGTTAATATTTGGTTATCAAAATCTGCATAATGCTGTGTTGATGACCAAATAAGAAATATCAAATTCACAGGATCGATATTTTTCATCTCACCATTTTCAATCCAGCATTGAAAAATTTTAGCTTTTTCTCTTACCCATTGGCGTTGATAAGTACGCGCAAAATCTTGTAGATGTTGCGCACCTTGTATTATTTCCATGGCGTAAATTTTTGATGATTTTGGGTGTTTAAATGACATGACTACTTTGGCACGTATAAACTTTTCAATAGCAAGTTTTGGCCCATCTTCATGCGTTATGTCACCTATACCTTCATCCCACATGTTTAACGTTTGCTCTAATACGGCATGATAAATATTTTCTTTGTTTTTAAAATAGTACAAGACATTGGCTTTAGGCAGCTTTGCTTTATCGGCAATAGATTGAACTGTGGCCCCTTTATAACCTTGAGAGACAAATTCATCTTGCGCAGCAGCTAAGATTTTTTCAAAGCTTTTTTCTCTGATAGTTTTATTTTGGTTTTGTTGCATTTTAATATAGTTAGTTTTGTTATCTGCAATTTTTTGATGCAGAGATTATTTATTATTTTGTTAAAAAGTAACAGTCAATTTTTGAGGCATTATGATTATAAAAAAAATAAATATAAAAAAATAGCACTGTTAAACTTGTCCGTTTGGTTGGTTTTCTTTTTTATTACATTACATTAGAACAGTATGCTTGTTCAATAGATAAAAATAAAAGTTGACCTTGTGGTAAGTTTATTTGATTTGTAGCTGGTTTTTCATTAAATTGTAATAAACCTGTTGCAGTATTTAAGTGAAAACAGTGAATAACTGTTATTGCTAACGTCTTTTTTCTTGCACCAGCAGTAATAATAATAATTAAATTCAAAACACTAAAGGAAACTACAAATGAAAACCCACTCTCTATCACGCATTACTGGCGCGTTAGTTGTTGCGCTTGGTTTATCAACATCAGTTATTTCTACTGATGTATTAGCAAATACAACCTCATCTTCAATTAAAGGTGAAATTGTTGGACCTCAGGGAAATCCTGCTGCAGGTACTGTTATCAAATTAGTTCATGAGCCATCAGGAACTCAGAGTCAAGTTGTAGTGAATAATGCTGGTTTATTTTCAGCTAAAGGTCTGCGTGTTGGTGGGCCATACACTATTACTATCGATTCAGATAAGTTTAAAGATCGTATTATTAATGAGGTTTACTTAAAATTAGGTGAGCCACTTGATATTGATATTGCATTGGAGAGTGGTGATACTGAAACAATTGTTGTAACTGGCTCTCGGTTAACTGCAACTGAGTTTGGTTCAACTAGTCCAGGAACACATTTTGACTTTTCCGACCTCGAAACTGCGGCCTCTGCAGATAGGGACATCAAAGATTTAGTACGTGTAGACCCTAGAATTAATATTGAAGAAAGTGATGGCGAAGAAGCTATTATTTGTGCAGGTAGTAACCCACGCTCTAGTAGCTTAACTGTTGATGGCGTTCGCATGAATGACAGCTTCGGTCTTAACTTTAATGGCTACCCAACAGTTCGAATGCCATTTTCATTTAGCTCTCTTGATCAAGTTATTGTTGAAATAGCTCCTTTTGGTGTTCAGGCTGGTGGTTTCACTGGTTGTAATATTAATGCTGTAACACGATCCGGTACTAATGAAGTTCACGGCAGTACCTTTTATGATTACTCTAGCGACTCTTTACGTGGTGATAAAATTGAAGGTGAAGATGTCGATACTGGTGACTACACAGTAAAACGTTATGGCTTTGATATAGGCTTACCATTGGTTGAAGACAAGCTCTTTTTCTTTGGTGCTTATGAAAAATTAGAAGGTGCGCAAATCTTTCAATATGATGCTCTGGGTAATCAAATATCACAAGCAGAATTAGATAGAGCAATTCAAATAGCCAAGGATGTATATGGCTACGACGCAGGTGGTACACCTCCATCAAAACCGGTTGAAGATGAGAAAATACTGATCAAACTAGATTGGAACATTAATGACGATCATCGTGCTTCCTTGGTTTATAACTACAATGATGGCTTTCGTTTAGATCAATCTGATGAACGAAACAACACAGTTACCTTAGATAATCATTTTTATGAGGTGGGTGCTAAATTAAATTCAATTGTTGGTTCCTTATATTCAAATTGGGGCGATAATTTTTCAACGGAATTACGCCTTGGGCAGATTAAATTGAATAATCGACAACAGTCACTTGATTCAGAGAGTGGTTTTGGTGAAGTTCAAATTGAGCGTATCAATGGTGCATCTATATTTTTAGGACCTGATGACTCTCGTCAATCCAATGAATTAAATTGGGAAAGCCAAACATTAAAGTTTGCGGGTACTTATTTCATGGATAATCATACTATTACAGGTGGTTATGAGTATGAAAACTTAGAAGTATATAACTTGTTTATGCAACACACTGTTGGTGAATATCGCTTTAATGGTTTAGATGATTTTGAATCAGGTATGGCAGATGATATTTATTACAATAACTCTGCTGGCACTAATAATCCTGAAGATGCCGCTGGACAATTTGAATATGCTACTCATGCTGCATATATCCAAGATGAATATATTTTGGATGATATCGATATGACGTTAGTTTTTGGTTTGCGTTACGATTGGTATACAAGTGATGATAAGCCACGTTTTAATCAAGTATTTACAGATCGTTATGGTTATAGAAATGATGAAACACTTGATGGTAAAAACCTATTACAACCTCGTTTTGGTTTTAACTGGCGTGTAGAAGATAACTTAGAAGTACGTGGTGGTTTTGGCTTATACTCAGGCGGTAACCCCAATGTTTGGCTTTCTAATTCGTATTCAAATGACGGCATAACCAATATTGATACTTACCGTCGTGATTTTCAGCTACTAAACCCTGATGGAACAGCTATTGCGGGGATATTTAGTGGTGAAGGCCTTCCTATCTATGATGCTTTACAAAGCCAAGTTGATGAAGTTACTAATAATTCACCATCGCTCGGTAATGAGCCATCTGTTAATGCTATAGACCCTGATTTTGATATCCCATCAGAGTGGAAATATAACTTAGGTTTTACTTACACCACAGAGAATGATTATATTATTCAAGGTGATTTTTTATACTCAGTTAAAAAAGATAGTGCGTTAATAACTGCTGCTAACTGGGATGCTAACAGTCGCACCACAGCCTCTGACGGTCGTGCAATCTATGATTATGTTGTTGTAGGGCAAAATGATGATGGATTCGATGTTTCTAGGAACTTCCGTAAAAGTGATTTTGTTTTAACGAATGCGAAAGAAAATGGTAAATCAACGACCGTCTCATTTGCAGTTAAGAAAGAATTTGATTTTGGCTTAGATGCATCATTTGGTTATGCCTATAATAAATCTGAAGATGTTTCGCCGATGACCAGTGCAGTATCTTATTCTAACTTTACAGGTTTTGCGACCACAGATGCTTTAGATCCAGGTATAGCAACATCAAACTATGAAACGCCGCATCGCTTCACCTTCAATTTACGCTATTCAACAGAGTTTGTTGATGGTTATAGAACTAATTTCACCCTGTTTGGCTCTAGAACTAAAGGGCGCCCAATGTCGTATGCTTTTGATGGTTTATCTGTGGGGGATACTGAGTTTAGGAGTCGTCGTCACTTGCTTTATGTACCAACGGTTGATGATGCCAATGTAACCTACGCAGATGATTTCGACCTTGCGGGATTTGATCAATTTATTGATGATAAAGGTTTTACTCGTGGTGAAATTGTTAAACGTAATTCACATAATGCTTCATGGCATACTCGTTTAGATTTCCGCATTGATCAACAACTGCCAGGGTTCTATAAAGGCCATAAAGCCAGTGCTTTCTTCGTTATCAAAAACTTAGCGAATATGTTAAATGATGATTGGGGTGTTAAGAAAGTGGGTAACTTTGTGGCACAAAATGTAGTTGATGCCCGTTTAAATAATGATGGAACCTATACTTATAATGAGTTCCATCCTGATAATGCTGAGCAAACAACATTTATTACGCAATCATTATGGGAAATCAAAGTTGGTGTGAAATATAAATTCTAGTTATTACTTTATATAACTAGTGTAACGCTAAAGAACCGTGCTTAATCGCACGGTTTTTTTTTAACTAAATAACTATATTTTTATTTATTAACATTGAATTGATGTTAATATAAATAAAACTTGACCGGTTGGTCAGTTAAGGGTTTTTGAGAAAGTAATATGAATAATATAAATATAGGCGATATTGATTCCAGTACTTGGCTAGCGTTAACTAAAAATGCACAAAGCGCATACCAAAAAGCTTATGCACCATACAGTAACTTCAGGGTAGGCGCAGCAGCATTAACGTCTGACAATAAAATTGTGCAGGGCTGTAATGTTGAGAATGCTTCTTATGGCTTAACTGTGTGTGCCGAGCGTAATTGTATTGCTCAAGGGGTAATTGGCAATGATGAAACTGGTGCAGTGGAATTTACTGCAATGGTTATTTACACCGAGCAAGAAAAGCTAACACCGCCGTGTGGTGCGTGTCGCCAAGTGATCAGTGAGTTTTTTCTAAAAAGTGCAGCAGTGATGGCCGTAAATCACCTTAATCAGCATAAAAAATGGGCAGTAGAGCAATTACTACCAGATGCTTTTACACCGTATGACTTAATCAATAAAACATAGATAAGCACGCCATAAATAAGGATAGGGATTTAAATTAATGTTATTACCTCACCTCTTACCACAAGAAATAATCGCAAAAAAGCGTGATAATAAACGGCTTCAACCTGATGAAATTAAATTTTTTGTTGATGGTCTGGTATCGAATAATTTTAATGATGCCCAAGTGGGGGCAATGGCAATGGCCATTTTTCAACAAGGGCTTTGTGAGCAGGAGATTGTAGCGTTAACCCAATCTATGATGCATTCGGGTGAGGTATTATCATGGCATAACCTTAATGGACCTGTTGTTGATAAGCATTCAACAGGTGGTGTCGGCGATAAAGTTAGTTTTATGTTAGCGGCAATTATTGCTGCTTGTGGTGGATATGTTCCGATGATTTCAGGCCGTGGGCTCGGCCACACAGGCGGTACAGCAGATAAGCTTGAAAGTATTGCAGGCTTTAATGTCCAACCGAGTTTACATGATTTTAAGCGTGTTGTTGCAGAGCTTGGTATGGCAATTATTTCACAAACACCTGAGTTAGCCCCAGCAGACAGACGCTTATATGCTATCCGTGATGTTACGGCAACCGTTGCTTCAATTCCACTTATTACTGCGTCAATTTTGTCGAAAAAACTTGCTGCTGGTTTAGACGCTTTAGTCATGGATATTAAAGTAGGTAATGGCGCACAAATGACATCCTTTAAAGAGGCTGAACTATTGGCAAAAAGTATTACTGGTGTTGCTAATAATGGTGGTGTTAATACTCAAGCCATTATCACTGATATGAATCAAGTGCTCGGTAGTACTGCTGGTAATGCTTTAGAAATATATGAAACAGTAAAGTATCTAACAGGCAAATTACGTGAGCCTAGGCTTCATCAGGTTGTTGTCACCTTAGCTAAAGCCATGTTGATTAATACAAAACTGGCTAATGATGAAATTGAAGCACAAGCAAAAATTGACCATGCTCTATCATCAGGTAAAGCAGCAGAAATTTTTGGTAAAATGATTTCTGCATTAGGTGGGCCAAGTGATTTATTAGAAAAACCTTGGCAATCCATGAATAAGGCAGAATATATTGTGGAAGTTTTAGCTCCACGTCATGGATTTATCAGTGCTATGCAAACAAGAAATATTGGCATAGCAATTGTTACACTGGGTGGTGGTAGAGCAAATAACGGAGCAAAAATAGATCATCGTGTTGGAATTGATCGTATTTTGCCCATAGGAACACGTGTAAATAGAGGAGATGTACTCGCAAGAGTGCATGCTAGTTCAAGTGACAGTGCTAAATTAGCGAGTCAGCAATATATTGATGCGCTGAGGTTCTCAGAGGCTCCTGTAGAAGAGCCTCAAATGATTTATTAATGAAAGAGTGTGTTCAAGCTTCGTTATTAGTGTGTTTTACGACGTAGAATAAGCAATCATTTAAGGCAACTTTTTTGTTAGTCGTTGCCTTAAATATACGTAAATTCTGTTTGCATACTAATAGGTTTTCTCTCGTGTAAAAATATTCATCGATAACATTTACTCCCTTTTTATCAAGTAACTGTAGATTATTTATACCATTGCCATCAATCCAACCTATCATTTCATTTTGATGGGCACCGCCAAAGTTGAAATATTCTATATTGTTTTTCAATGTTACTCCGCTATAACCTTCATCATGTTCGGCATAAGAAAGGTTAACATCACTGTTTACTTGTAAACGCAGTGGTCGATAAATAACTTCAACTCTTTTTTCTTGATGAATATAGCCAATATTTTCACATTGTGCGATATGACTGATACCCGCAAAAGCGACTTCATGAGCTTGTTCATCAAGACTACCACCGCATTCAATAGTGATAAAAGGGCAAGCAAACTCTTGCTCCATCAAGGAACCTAAACTTAAGTCTGATAAAATTAAGGTTTGGCAGAAGAATGAAGCTAGAGATAACGTTTCAGTTGTTATTGTTGAGCTCACTGAGAAAGTTGGACTAGGGCTTGAAGAATTATGAAGATCGATCACCATTTCAGGAGTTACATCACGTATGGCCTGATCAATAAGCTGTGCTCTTTCATAGCTGCCTTGTTGCTCGTCCTGAAAAGCATGATGCTGTCCTGTTCTACCAAAACAACGGTTCATATCTTTACCACCTTCTATAAATCGGCTAGTGAAAATAGGCTTTTTCGATGCTGCTTCGATCGAGCAAATGACAAAGCGCAAATTAGTCTTGGGTAATTCTTTTTTGTCTCGCGTGGTTAGCCACCTATGTAAGGCAATTAGGCCTGACGGTTCATTACCTTGTAATAAAGTGGTGATTACTCGACATCTTTGTGTACTTTCCCCTGTTATATCGATAACCGTTGGGCCTGTCATTGATAATAAGAATTGCACATAGTCAGCATGCAAATCTTGCCAATTGGGATCTTGTAGATAGTTGATCTCACTATAATCTATTTCCATATTATTACCCCAAATTGTGTAATTCTCGCAAAATTAAATACTGCTAATGCATTTGATCTTTAGCATGTCATATATTGGTATAAGTGGTTCTTGATTAAGGTCAATAAAAGAGGTTGATGTCTATAATAATTTTGTTAAAAATACCTTTCGCGCTAAACTGTTGCCAACATTAAAATTTTGAGTTTTTAAAAATGACAGAAGAAACTATCTTTTCAAAAATTATTCGCCAAGAAATTCCTGCGCCATTGTTATATCAAGATGATCTTGTAAGCGCATTTAGAGATATCGCCCCTAGAGTCAGTACACATATTTTGATTGTGCCAAATAAACATATAGCGACTATCAATGACGTTGAAGAAGCCGATGAACTCACCATGGGACGTATGATCAGTGTTGCGAAAAAACTAGCTAAAGAAGAGGGTATTGATGAGAAAGGCTATCGTTTAATCATTAATTGTAACGAAGATGGTGGTCAAGAGGTATTTCATATTCATATGCACTTGGTAGGTGGTCAACGGTTAGGTCCTATGCTATCTGTGTGATTTTTTAATCATGAGTAGAAAAACACATGTGAGGTGTAGAAAAGCGACAAACGGTTACAAAGTCGCGATTAAAGACAGTGCACTTATCTTTAGGGTGACGCATAATTAAGATACTAAGATAGAAATTTGTATCTACTAGGATTTTATGTGAATTGGAAAGAATTGCTCGAAAATAGAAATCGTCTATTTTGGTTAGTCCATAGCGCTGGCTGGTTTGGCTTTGCACTAGTGCACTATCTAGGCTCTTTACTACATGATTTACGTGATATTTTTGTGGTTATAATTTTTCTAAATGCCTATGCTGGCTGGCTTTTTACCGTACCTCTACGTTATATTTACCGTCGTGCTTGGAATCTACCACCGGTTAAAATCGCCCTTGTCGTTGTTTTTGCTTCATACTTTACCGGTGTTTTATGGCAAGTGGTTAAAAATATTAACTATTGGGAAATATACAAGCATGGTTATAAACCTGACTTTTGGCTGATGTACACGCAATCAAGTGTTTGGTCTTTTTATATCATCCTTAGTTGGAGTGGTTTGTATTTTGGCACTAAATACTATCAAATGCTGCAAATAGAAAAGCAGCGTGTGTTAAAAGCTAATACTGTTGCCCATCAAGCTCAGTTGAAAATGTTGAGGTATCAGTTAAACCCTCACTTTTTATTTAATACTTTAAATGCTATTTCTACACTTATTCTACTAAAGGAAAATGTTACCGCCAATACAATGGTGACAAAACTAAGTGAATTTTTACGCTATTCACTTGATAAAGACCCGATGAAAAAAGTCACTTTAAGCAGTGAGATTCAAGCGCTAGAATTATATTTAGCCATAGAAAAAGTACGTTTTGAAGAACGGTTACAAGTTCACTTTAACATTAAGGAACAATGTCAAAAAGCATTAGTGCCTAGCATGATTTTGCAACCACTGGCAGAAAACGCAATCAAACACGCTATAGCCACCCAAGAGCAAGGGGGAGCTATTACTATTTCTGTGAGTGATTTTGCCAATGATTTAATGATTGAAGTCGCTGATGATGGACCCGGTGCAGATATCATTGATGGTAATTTGCATAGAGAAAGTGGTGTTGGCTTAGTAAATACACGTGAAAGACTGCAAGCTCTGTATCAAGAAAACTTTTCTCTAGTAGTTGCCAACAACACCCCCTCAGGTGTTAAAGTGAATATACGGATGCCATTTGAACCCACTTGTGAATAATGCTTGTAAATAAAGAACAGGACATCAATTATGACACTTAGAACAATCATCGTTGATGATGAACCACTTGCTCGTAAGGGCCTGATGTTACGTCTACAAGCTTATGATGATATAAATGTTGTTGCACAATGTAGCAATGGCAGAGAAGCCATAGAAGCGGTTAGAGCTTACCCAGTTGATTTAATGTTTCTTGATATTCAAATGCCTGGTCTTAATGGTTTTCAAGTGATAGAAGAGATTAACAAGCAAGGATTAAAATTACCCTGTGTTGTTTTTGCAACTGCCTATGATCAGTACGCTATTAAAGCATTTGAAGTGCATGCTATAGATTATATTATGAAACCTGCTGATGAAAAGCGTCTTGAGCAAACCATTGAGAAAATAAGAAACTATTTTAAGCCCAGTACCGATGCTGACCATAAGGCCAAACTTATTCGATTAGTGAGTGATGTAACAGGCAATGACTGTAAGCAAATTTTGACAGAGTTAGCAAATAATCAACCTGTTAGCTTATCTAGTTACTCTGATGTGTTAGCGATTAAAGACGCGGGTGAAGTGAGTAGAGTCCCTGTTAAAGATATCATTTGGATTGATGCGGCAGGTGATTATATGTGTGTTCACACTAATAGTGGTTCAAATAATAATAGTCAAGAAAACACCCTTATTTTGCGAAAAACGATGAAGCAACTTGAAGAGCACCTTGATCCAAAGCTTTTTATTCGAAATCATCGTTCAACCATTGTAAATAAAAATTATATACAAAAATTCTGTAGCCAGATAAATGGTGAATACTTTCTCGTATTGAAAAATGGTAAAGAGCTGAAGGTTAGTCGTAGCTATAAAGAAAAAGTTAAACAAGCGATAAATAGTTAGTTTTTCTCTTAGTTTTAGATATAGCGGCTATACTCTAGTTAATAATAAATAAAAAAGAGTCTGAACTATGAAGGTAAGTTATATTGCCCATGTATCTGGAAAAGTGCAGGGGGTATATTTTAGAGTGTCGAGCCAACAAAAAGCCATAGATTATGGTTTGAGTGGTTATGCTAGAAATTTAGCTGATGGTGATGTTGAATTGATGCTTTGTGGTGAAGAAGAAAATGTTGAAAAAATGCTTGCTTGGTTAAAACATGGTCCAGAGCAAGCAGAAGTTACTCAAGTGAAGCAAAAACAAGTTGATTGGCAAGAGCATAGTTTTTTTGCGATTAGTTAGTCTGTTACTAATTGAAAACGTTGTATGCTTTTTCCATTGCGCTCAATCGTTTCAGTAAACATGGTTAGTGGTCTCACCCAAATATCCTCCTTGTTATTAAGAGGATGATATACAACTACATAGTTCTCTGTTTCACTGTCTCGTGCAATGTGGAGTACTTGGTAGAAATTACCTTTAAAGTGTTGATATTTTCCTAGTTTGATCATTTTTGCTCTCTCAAGATAGATTTATAACAAGTGTATTAAAATGAAAGACTGTAAGATACCTATCTTACAGTCATACCGTTATACTCTTAACGCTTTTTCACCACGGGCAATACCCACACAACCTGAACGTACTGACTCAATTATTTCAGTCTCATTGTTGAGGGTTTCAATAAATGCGTTTAATTTATCGCTACTGCCTGTTAGTTCAATAGTATAAATTTGCTTACCAATATCAACAATAGCGCCTCGAAAGATGTCGCTAATTCGTTTTACTTCTGTTCTTGATTTATCATTTATAGCCGCTACTTTTACCAACAACAGCTCGCGTTCAACATGATTTCGCTCGGTAAGATCCGTTATTTTAATAACATCGACTAATTTATTTACCTGTTTGACAATTTGCTCTAAAACCTTATCGTCTCCAATGGTAGCAATTGTAATTCGCGATAAGGTTTGATCGTTCGTTGGAGCAACCGTTAAGCTCTCAATATTGAAAGCACGTTGTGAAAAAAGTCCTACTATGCGTGATAAAGCGCCCGGTTCGTTTTCTAATAAGATAGATAAAATATGACGCATTATGCTTTTACTCCTTTTTCTACCCACATATCATCAATGCCGCCTTGACGAATATGCATAGGGTATACATGTTCTTTTTCATCAACAAGTACATCAACAAAAACGAGTTTATTTTTAATACTGAAGGCGTGCTCTAATTTGCTGTCAAGCTCATCTAAGGTATCTATTTTTATACCAATATGACCATAAGCTTCAGCCAATTTAGTAAATTCTGGAAGTGACTCCATATAAGAAGACGAATGTCTACCACCATAAACCATATCTTGCCACTGGCGTACCATACCTAAAGAGCGGTTATTTAGCGCAACAATCACCACAGACAAATTGTATTGCATGCAGGTAGATAATTCTTGAATATTCATCTGAATTGAACCATCACCTGTGATACAAATAACATGTTTGTCAGGGAAGGCGAGTTTAACTCCCATTGCAGCAGGTAAGCCAAAGCCCATGGTGCCAGCCCCACCTGAGTTAATCCATTGACGCGGTTTAGCAAAGGGGTAGTATTGTGCAGCAAACATTTGGTGCTGACCAACATCTGAAGCAACATAAGCTTCACCCTTAGTAATTTTATACATAGCTTCGACAACGCGTTGAGGCTTTATCTTTTCACCTTCAACTTGCTTATATCCCACATGACGCATATCACGCCATAAATGGATTTGTTGCCACCAATCTATTAATGCTTCTTCATCAGGTGTGAAATTTGTAGCTGCTAGTTCATCGAGTATTTGTTGCATAACCACATCAACTAATCCAACTACCGGTACATGAGCGTTAATAGTTTTTGAAATAGAGGTTGGATCAATATCAACATGGATAATAGTCGCGTTAGGGCAAAACTTTTCAACATTGTTAGTTACCCTGTCATCAAACCGTGCGCCTAAAGCTAAAATAACATCAGCATTGGCCATGGCTTTATTGGCTTCAAATGAACCATGCATCCCTAACATACCGACAAAGTTTTCATGGGTGCCTGAAATACCACCTAAACCCATCAAAGTATTGGTTATTGGCGCTTTTAGGGTTTCCACAAGTTCGGTCAATAGCTCTGAGGCATCAGAAAGTACAATGCCACCACCTGAATAAACAACCAGCCTTTTAGCTTCATTTATTGTTTTAACTGCTTTGCGAATTTGTTTTGTATGGCCTTTAACATTGGGGTTGTAAGAGCGCATTCTTACATCGGTTTCAATGCCAAATGGTGCTTTGTTTTGCGGTAGCATTAAATCTTTGGGTATTTCAACTACTACAGGGCCCGGTCTTCCGGTACTGGCAATGTAAAAAGCTTTAGCGATAACATTTGGAATATCAGCTAAATCACGACAGTTAAAGCTATGTTTAGTGATAGGACGAGTACAGCCAACAATATCTGTTTCTTGAAAGGCATCATTGCCAATCAGTGTTGTGGGTACTTGTCCGGCTAAAACTACCATGGGAATAGAATCCATATAAGCTGTGGCAATGCCCGTAACACAATTTGTAGCCCCGGGACCTGATGTTGCTAATACAACACCCACTTTTCCCGTTGCACGAGTGTAACCATCAGCCATATGAGTGGCAGCTTGCTCATGACGAACAAGAATATGCTCAACTTCATCTTGTTGAAAGATTGCATCATAAAGATCTAAAACTGAGCCACCGGGATAGCCAAAAATATACTTTACCTCAAGTGCAGATAGTGCTTTAACCACCATCTCTGCACCAGTAAAAAGCTCTGTTGTCATACTGATATCCTTAGTTAAGTTTAATAAGTACAGTGATATAAAAATAATTTTTGAGAAATAAAAAACCCTCGGCCTTTGTAGAGCGAGGGTTTGGTTTTTGTATGCTTGCTTTATCTACATTTAGCTATTTACACAATCCAACCCTCGTAGTGATTTGACAATCACTACGACCATGAGTACTACGTTGAGTTTGTTTATTTGCGTAAAAGAATTCATGCTTTTTGTCTAACAAATTATTTAATAATAATATTATCGCTTGCCACTATTTTTATAAGGTTTAGTGATGAGTGTCAACCATTAAATACAAAATGAATGAAATTTGTGGAGAAAAATAATCAGGCAAATATTGACCTAATATAGCAGCGCTCAACTAAACTTATAATTAGTTGTTTTTACTGTTTTAGTTAACAATTATAATTTATAGTAATTCTAGTTACAAATCATGACAATATTGTCGTCATTAATAAAGTAAACTGTAAGTATTAAGCTTATAAATAAAAAATGGAAAGGATCATGACCAATTTAAAAAAAATATTAATTGCAGCATTTGCTGTGGTTATTGTCAGTTGCTCAAGTACTTATAAAGCGGATGTTAACTTTGATAAAAACACTAACGTTGATACTGACAGTTATAAAACTTTTGCTTGGTTAACATCAGGTAAAATAATGGCACCAGCAGAAGATATTAATCCAGTGATGAAATTGCGTGTTGATGAAGAGATAGAGCAAGCATTTATCTCAAAAGGATACAAACTAATCGCGGATGCAGAAAAAGCCGACTTTTCTATTTCTTATACTGTAGGCAATAGAGATAAGATTAAAGTGAATAACTACCCAGCAACATATAATGTTGGTTTTGGTTGGGGGCGTGGTTACTATGGTGGTTATTTTGGAGGTATGTATGGTTCAAGTATGACAACAAAAACACGCGTTACGCAATATACTGAAGGTAAGCTTGCTATAGATGTATACGATGTAAAAACTCATCAACCGGCATGGCATGGCTGGGCGGTTAAGCGCATAACATCAGCAGATAAAGAAGCGCCATCTGCAGCAATTAAAGATATTGTTCTCCAAGTAGTAGCACAATTTTAATCGTTTAAATTTATTAAATATTGCGTTACGTGGAAAAGCAGCATTAGCCGTTTTTAAATATGTTTTTTAATGTTTTAGTGCAATTTTGTTTATCTATATTACACTGTTACTTGAGGCTTATTACAAAATAGTGAACTTAAATGAGTGACTTTATCTTTAAGGATGAACCTTTAGAAACGGATCCAATAAAGAATCAAAAGACGCAAAAAAAATGGCGTATTTTGGTTGTTGATGATGATGACTCTGTCCATAAGGTTACTAAATTAGTGTTAGCTGATGCCGAAATTGAAAACCGTGGCTTAGATATTGTTTCTGTTTATTCTATGGATGAAGCTAAAAAGGCCTTATTGAATGATGACGATTTTTGCATGGCCTTGGTTGATGTTGTTATGGAAACGGATCATGCTGGTTTAGAGTTAGTCCAATGGATTAGGGAAGATCTGAAAAACCAAGCTATTCGTTTAGTCTTAAGAACAGGGCAAGCAGGTACCGCACCCGAAGCCAAAGTAATCAAAGATTTTGATATTAATGATTATAAAGAAAAAACAGATTTCACCTCAAATAAAATGATCACTACTATCTACGCGAGTATTCGTGCATATCGTGATATTATGACCATTCAGCGCAGTTTAGATGCTTTCAAAAAGCTTATAGCAACCACTCAGGATTTACTTAAAGTAAATCAATTAAAGTCTTTTGGCTCTGCGGCACTGAGCAACTTATTAGCATTAATGAATGTAGATAGCTCAGCATTATATATTGCTCGTACACAAATTGATTACGATCAACGAGCAACTAATTTAATTATTGCTTGTACGGGTAAGTACGTTTGCGAATCAGACTCTATAGAATCCTCTGATATTGCTGATGAAGTAAAAGAAAAAATTCAGCAGGCTTTTATCAATAAAAGCCATTATTGTGATGACACTTGCTTTGTCGGTTATTATCAAGCTGCCGTCAATGCAGCCTCGGTTCTTTATGTTGAGTTTGAGGATGATAATGAGCATTTTAAAGCGAGTTTAGCAGAGGTTTTTGCGACTAATGTTGCCTTGATTCTTGAAGGTTTAACGAAACAAAAAGAAATTGAGAAAACGCATAAAGAGTTATTATTTATTGTCGGGGAGGCGGTAGAGGCGCGAAGTAAAGAGATTGGGGCTCATGTGCAGCGAGTTGCCATTATATGTGAATTAATTGCTCAAAAGCTTGGTCTGAGTACAGCCTTTATTGAAGCAATTCGTTTAGCTGCTCCGTTACATGATCTCGGTAAAATAGCAATGCCAGAGCATATATTGCATAAGCCAGGTAAACTTGTGGGAGATGAGTGGAAAATCATGCAAACACATGCACAAGTTGGTGGTGATATTTTAGCAAAATCAACAGTGAGTGTTTCGAAATTAGCTTCAAGACTCGCCCATTATCATCATGAAAATTGCGATGGCTCTGGTTATCCTGAAGGTTTATCAGGAGAGGATATTCCAATTGAAGCTAGGATAATGGCTATAGCGGATGTATTTGACGCGCTTGGCTCTTCACGTTGTTATAAAAAAGCTTGGTCAGACGATAAAATCAAAGCTTACTTAATTGAGCAGAAAAATATAAAGTTTGAAGACACTTTAGTGGATATTATGGTTGATGATTTTGAACGCTTCACTGACATAAGACGACAGTATCCAGATCAGCCTTAGTGGTTAATATAATAGAATTGGTATAAATATGTTTCATCATAAAAAAGGCAGCTTTACGGCTTGGATGCTTAGGCTTAGAAAAATTATACGCTGGCCGTTAATGACAACACGAGAAGCTGAAACTTGTGCCCAACATTCCTTTGAAGTATCGTTAATAAGTCATCAAATAGCATTGATTGGCAAAATAAAGTTCAATCGAAGTTATGACCCATCATCTATCGCTATTGCAGCACTTTATCATGAAGCATCTGAATCAGGTGGCGTGGGAGATATTCCTAGTCCGGTAAAATATTATAATCCTGAATTAACCGCGCAAATCAAAAAAATTGAAAGCGAAGTTGAACATTCTATGGTTTTTGAAGGCTTACCTGAGTATTTGCATGAGGCAATGGCGCCTTTTGTTATTCAAGCAAATATCGATAAACAAACTAAAGCCATAGTAAAATCGGCAGATGATTTGGCTGCTTACCATTATAGTTTGGCTGAAGTAAATGGTGGCAACCGCGAGTTCACGGATGCCTGTAAGTTATTAGAGAAGCGTGTAAGGGCCCATTGTGAGCAATGGCCCGAAGTTGCTGAATTCTTTAGTTCTCAGTTTCCTGCTTGTATGCAAACCTTGGACGAGCTTTCTCGCCCAGACTAGACTTGAGTATAAGTAGCAAAAAAACTTTTTAACTTCTCTAATGCGGGTATTAATTCATCGATATGGGGTAAAAATACTAGCCTAAAATAATTTTTTTCACTGATATTAAATGCGCTACCATGAACTAGAAGTATCTTTTCTTGCTTGAGCAAGTCTAAGATCATTTTCTCATCATCAGTGATATTAAATCTCTTGGCATCAACTTTGACAAATAAATACAAAGCCCCCATCGCTGGATGACAAGATAAGCCGTCAATGTCATTAATCATTTTGGCAGCAACATTACGCTGCTTTAATAAGCGCCCATCACCTTCAATGAGTTCATTAATACTTTGGTATCCGCCTAATGCTGTTTGAATAGCATGTTGGCAAGGTACATTTGCACATAAGCGCATTGAAGATAAAATATTTAACCCTTCTAAATAATCTTCAGCATGAATCTTAGGGCCTGTCACTACCATCCATCCAGCTCTAAAGCCGGCAATACGATAATTTTTTGATAAGCCCCCCATAGTGATGATGAGTACATCCTGAGCTAGCGAAGCCGTTGGAATATGCTTCGCTTGGTCATATAAAATTTTATCGTAAATTTCATCACTGAAAATAATTAAGCTATGCTTTCTTGCGAGTTCAATAATACCTTGAAGAATCTCTTCCGGGTAAACGGCACCAGTTGGATTATTAGGGTTAATTAATACAATAGCTTTGGTTTTATCAGTAATTTTATTGGCCATATCTTCAAGGCTTGGATACCAAAAATTCTCATCATCACAAAGGTAATGAACAGGCTTTCCTCCTGAAAGAGCAACTGATGCCGTCCATAATGGATAATCGGGTGCTGGGATGAGTACTTCATCATCATTATTGAGTAGCCCTTGCATAGCCATAACTATGAGCTCGCTAACGCCATTACCAATAAAAATATCATCAACACTGACATCTTTGATGCCTTGCTGCTGAAAGTATTGCATAACAGCTACACGTGCCGAGTAAATACCTTTGGATTCGCTATAGCCTTGGGAGCTTGGTAGGTTGTGAATGACGTCTTTTAAAATATCATCAGGTGCTTCAAAACCAAAAGGGGCAGGATTGCCAATATTTAATTTAAGAATCTTGTGACCTTCATCCTCTAAACGACGAGCTTCCGCTGCAATTTGTCCTCTAATTTCGTAACAGACATTGTTGAGTTTAGAGGACTTATTGATCGCTTTCATGATGATGTACTTCTTAAATTGAGTGAGTTGAGGTTATATTTGTTATTGTTGCTAATAATGACAGTTATTGAAATAGTTAACGTTAAGTTTTAATGAAAAATTGCATATTTTTGTTATAAAAAAGCATAACAGCTTATTTTTTTATAAGAAAAGCAGCAAAAAGGGGCATAAAGCCCCTTTATTATTTTATTTTGTGAATATTAATGCCTATTTAAAAAGAGACATAACCTCATCAATGGCAATCAGCGATTTTTCGCCAGTAATACGATTTTTCAATTCGACTTGCTGGGCATCTAAGTTACGCTCACCAATAATAAGTAATAATGGCGTGCCCATTAATTCATGATCAGCAAACATAACACCTGGACGCTCTTTACGATCGTCAAATAACACTTCAATACCTGCTTGATTCAATTGTTCATATAAAGCGTGTGCTGTTTCTTTTACCCGAGCAGACTTTGCCATGTTCATTGGCACAATTGCGACTTGAAAAGGTGCGATAGCTTTTGGCCATTTAATGCCATACTTGTCATGATTTTGCTCAATAGCGGCAGCAACAATCCGAGAAACACCGATGCCGTAACAACCCATAGTGAGCGTTTGACTTTTACCCCCTTCATCTAGCACATTACAGTTCATGGCTTGGGCATATTTACGGCCTAATTGGAAAATATGACCCACTTCAATACCACGTTTGATCTCAATGTTACCCTGACCACATGGGCTAGGATCGCCTGCAACAACATTACGGATATCTTGAATATTAATTTCACCACAATCACGTGACCAGTTAACACCGGTAAAAGAGTGGTTATTTTGGTTAGCGCCACATGCAAAGTCACTTAAGTGAGCGGCACTATGATCAACGATAACGTCAACAGATAAGCCTTTTGGCCCTAATGAAGTACTATGACAGTTAGCAATCTCAGATACTTGTTCATCGGTAGCGAATGTTAATGGAGAAGAGATTGCGGCTAGATTTTCTGCTTTGATTTCATTTAGTTGATGATCGCCACGAAGTACTAGTGCAACAAACTTTTCTGGCTCACCTTCTGCAGAAGTGCCAAGTACTAATATGGTTTTAACGGTATCTTTTACATCGATATCGGTGGTTTTGACTAAACGCTCAAGCTTTAACGCTACTGTCTCAATATCTTGAGTTGGCTCAGCACGTTCACCTGATGGTGCCAATGCTTCGGCTTTTTCAATATTTGCGGCAAAGTCGCTGACATCACTGAAAGCGATATCATCTTCTCCAGAATCGGCAAGCACATGGAACTCATGAGATTGCTCACCTCCAATAGAGCCGGTATCGGCAATAACAGGGCGGAAATCTAATTCTAAACGCTCAAAAATACGACAATAAGCATCAAACATGATCTTATAGGTTTTTTCTAAACATTCGTCTTCTAAATGGAAAGAGTAAGCATCTTTCATTAAGAACTCACGACCACGCATGACACCAAAACGAGGGCGAATTTCATCACGGAATTTCGTTTGAATTTGAAATACATTTAACGGTAGTTGTTTATAGCTACTCAGCTCGTTGGCCACTAGTTTTGTTATGACTTCTTCGTGAGTTGGTCCTAAAACAAACGGACGGCTGTGACGGTCTTTTATACGTAATAACTCTGGGCCGTAGTCATCTAAACGACCAGATTCTTCCCATAAGTCAGCAGGTTGAACCATAGGCATCAATATTTCGTTACCACCAGCACGTTGAATTTCTTCACGAACGATGTTCTCTACTTTTTTCAATACACGTAAACCAGTAGGCAACCATGTGTATAGGCCTGAGGCAAGATTACGAACAAGTCCTGCTCGTAGCATTAATTGATGGCTAATGACTTCTGCACTAGCGGGTGTTTCTTTTAAAGTGGACAGTAAATATTGGCTGGTACGCATTACACTAAAATTCCGTAAAAAGACCTTACTAGCTATGATAGCGCTAGTAGATAACAAATAAATTTTTGTTATTCTAGCAGGGCGCTTGCTGTTGAAACAGTAATAAATTATAAATTTATCCAATAAGGAGAAACGGCACTATAAATCAATTATCTAGCGTGCCTTAGCGGGTCATTTTTTTAACAAAAACTACCACAAATAAGGCAATGGTAAAGCTACCAGTAAAAGCCTCACCCGCAGCAATAGACCGAGAAATCCCTATCGGGGTAAAATCGCCATATCCTAAGGTAGTGAAGGTCACCACTTAAAAATAAAGAGAAGAAAGAAATAGTGATACATTTTCACTGAGACTATGTGCACTACTGATATAATAAATAGTCCCTTGGTAGCTTAATCCCTTATATGAATAGAACACGGCGCAGATAAAAATAATCAAACAGACAAAACCACTATACGCAGTGGCGCTTCTCCATAACCACAAAATATATCAATTAATTTAGATAAAAACCGCTTGGCGCTATAGCGGAGTAGCTGAAAGCGCCTCATGGTTAATTCTTTATGGATGAAAAAACCAGATAAGGTAAAAATACCTTCTTGTTCAGTATGTTTGCGTAAATCTCGGTAAATTTCTTCTGCTTGCTCCAAGTAGTCTTGAGATTCTTGCGCTTTCCCTTGTTTGAATGCTTGTTGGGCATCAAGCTCTTGCCTTACTTTTTTCCCTATAGTGACATTTTCAAATTTCCCTCCCGACCATTTTACGCCAAGTAAGTTCGTATTTTCTAAATTGGCGTAGTTTAAATTAGCATCTCGGCAATCTGCCTTCATTAGGCAGGCATAGTGTAAATTAATATTAAATAAATGCCCGCCTCTAATATTGGCGTGATAAAAGTCGGCATAAGCAAAATCATAACCGTGTTTATGGTGGTGGTTAACTAAATCCACCCCTTGTAATTGTGCTTGTGATAATTGGACGCCCCTAAGTAATCCGCCTGATTTTGCATAGTTTTCTAATTGGGTCTTTACATCGTCACCCGCTTTTGAAGCCGATTTATCATGCCAGAAACAGAAACAGAAACAGAAACAGAAACAGAAACAGAAACCTGACTCATTAGCGGACTCTTTGTACTAAAACGCTTTTTGTGACGAGTTATCTGGATCTTGGTATTGGCATAAGGGCTTTTCTTTATTCATTTAAAGAGTATAGTTCGCCCTAGATAAAATATGTAATTACAGTGAGGCTAGTTATGGCAATAAAGTTATTGCAAGCAGATTATAATAACCCCCAACATGCTCAAGATTTAGTGATGTTACTCAATGCCTATGCACTTGACCCTATGGGTGGGGGTGAAGCGCTGAGTGAATATGTCCAGAAAAATCTTGTAACCACCCTAGCTAAACGCAACGACGTTTTTACCATACTTTGCTATGTTGATGGCCAACCAGCAGGCATTATTAATTGTGTTGAAGGCTTTTCAACCTTTAAATGCCAGCCATTAATTAATATTCATGACTGTGGCGTTTTAGCAAAGTTTAGAGGTTTAGGTTTAAGTTTGAAAATGTTTGCGGAAGTAGAGAAAATAGCGGTTGAAAGGGGATGTTGCAAATTAACTTTAGAAGTTTTACAAGGTAATATCATCGCCCAAAATGCTTACAAGAAGTTGGGTTTTGCTGGTTATGAACTTGATCCTGATACTGGCCATGCACTTTTTTGGGAGAAAAAACTAGCGTAGTAGAAACTGCTTTTGATAGTCATCGTCATAATGTAAGGCAAGATCCTGAGTCAAGCTCAGGATGACCAAAACGGTAAGTGCATAGCTATCAGTCTATTAAAAAGAAATAGGCTTTCTCTTTCTTGGCTCTTTATTATTACTGGCTTGAACTATGGTGTTTTCTTGCTTATTATGCGGTGAAGAACTTTCAACCAGCGTTTTATTTGTTTCAGGATCACTAAGGGGCTCAATTAAATTTTCATTGACGATAACTTGTATAACTTCACCGTTAAACTCAACAATATCGTTATGGTAGATTTTTTTTCGTTTTTGAAACTCTACCTCACCGTTAAGTAAAACATAACCCTCACTAATAACTACTTTTGCTTCACCGCCACCACCGACAAGATCGGCTACTTTCAGAAGTTTGCATAATTCTATTGGCTGTTGCGCCAGTTGTATTTCTAGATAGCTAGACACTTTATTCCTTAAAAAACGGGTTATTGAAAATTATTTTGATAATCTTTATCGATTATTTAATGCGAGTGTTTTATCAACTCAGCAAAGGATCTTAATTTTACCACTTCTTTACTTGGAAAAATATAAAATGTAAATTGTATTTTATAACAAAGACTTAGTGCTAATTTTTCGTTTATTTATTATAAAGTATAAAAAAAGACTTGAATAAGTGGTATGACCAGTGTTTTAATCAAACTTATTATCTATATTTAGTTTGAAAATTAAATAAATCACAATCTTGTTAGGAGCACTTTATGCTTAGTTACAAAGCACCGATAGCAGACATTAAATTCTTAATGGAAGATGTTTTTGATTATTATGGACACTTTAAAAAATATCCAGAGTTTGAAGAGGCTACACCCGACTTAGGTGACGCTATTTTTCAAGAATGTGCTAAGTTTTGTGAAAATGAATTATTGCCTTTATATCAAAGTGGTGACAAAGAAGGTTGTACATTTGATGACGGTAAAGTCATCACTCCAAAAGGTTTTAAAGAAGCTTATAATAAGTATGTTGAAGGTGGCTGGCAGAGCTTATCACACCCGCTTGAACATGGTGGTCAAGGCTTACCCCCTTCATTAGGTTTAGTTAAGTCTGAAATGATGGGTACCGCAAACTGGTCATGGGCCATGTATCCCGGTTTAAGTCATGGCGCGATGAATACTGTGCAAATGCATGGATCAGATGAGCAAAAAGAATTATACCTAACTCGCCTAACTGAAGGTACATGGACAGGTACCATGTGTTTAACTGAGCCTCAATGTGGTACTGACTTAGGGCAGGTTAAAACAAAAGCAGAGCCTAATGACGATGGTACTTACAATATCACTGGCACCAAAATTTTCATCTCAGCAGGTGAACACGACTTAACTGATAATATCATTCATATTGTGCTAGCAAGGTTGCCAAGTGCTCCTGCAGGCACTCGAGGTATATCGTTATTTATCGTGCCTAAAATCAAAACTGATGCTCAAGGTAACTTAGGTGAAGGTAACAATGTTACCTGTGGTTCAATTGAAGATAAAATGGGGATCAAGGCATCAGCAACCGCAGTATTGAACTTTGATAATGCCGTTTGTGAGCTGATCGGGCCAGAGAATAAAGGTTTAGAATGTATGTTCACCTTTATGAATACCGCACGTATCGGTACAGCATTGCAAGGTATTTGTGCCGCAGAGTTATCGTACCAAAATGCCCTTATTTATGCCAAAGAGCGCTTATCTATGCGTTCGTTAACGGGTAAAAAGAACCCCGAACAAGTGGCTGACCCTATCATTGTGCATCCAGATGTACGTAAAATGTTGATGACCCAAAAATCCGTGTCTGAAGGTGGTCGTGCCATGATCTATTATGCAGCAAAAATTGTTGATGAAATAGAAATGGCTAAAACAGATGAGGAGAAAAAAATAGCCGATGATAAATTAGGTTTTATTACGCCTATTTTAAAAGCATTTTTAACTGAACTTGGTTTAGAAGCTGCAAATCATGGCGTACAAATCTATGGTGGACATGGTTACATTAAAGAATGGGGTATGGAGCAAATTGTTCGTGATACCCGTATTTCAACCTTATATGAAGGCACGACAGGTATTCAAGCGCTTGATTTACTTGGTCGTAAAATTTTACTCACTCATGGCCGCTCTTTAAAAAACTTTACTAAAGAAGTACTGATTTTCTGTAAAGAGAAGAGCATGCTCTCAAGTAATCCTCATAAACGTCAAATGAATAAATTTATTTGGCCACTAAGCAAAGCTGTTGCAAATTGGCAACAGTATTCATTGCGGTTAGCGATGAAAGCTAAAAAAGATAGAGATGTTGTCGGCTCTGCCTCGGTAGATTACTTGATGTTCTCAGGCTATGTTGTAATGGCTTACTTTTGGGCGCAAATGGCACAAGCATCCTATGAAAAATTGGCAGATAAAAACTTAGAAAATCGTGATTTTTATCGTGCTAAAATTAAAACAGCTGAATTTTACTTTGAGCGTATGTTACCTAAAACTAAGTCATTAGCTAAAACCATGATGACGGATCCAAAAACCTTGATGCAACTGGATCAAGAGTTATTATCCTTCTTATAAGGTTAACTTAGCCAAAAAATCTAAAAACGCACAAGTTTAAAGCTTGTGCGTTTTTGTTTGAGAAATTAACTCACTGGCATCAAAATCATCAACAGCAATTATCGCTTTTCTAGCGTGTTCTGTTCTAATTAATAGTTGAGCTTCCTTCTCAGATATAGCATTAGCGACAATCCCTAACTCAGCTACCTTGTCTAAATGATAAAAGGGCAGTTTCTTATCAATGGCAATACATATTTTGGTAAAAATAGGCTCACAGGTAATAATATCTTCCAATGTTTGCTCTAATAAACCAAAAATATTGTCAGTATTGCGCGTTAAATATTGTCCTTGCCCTAGCTTGCTTCTTGCAGTGCTAGGTGTTTGCAGTAATTTCGCTACTTTATGATCTAAGTTATCACTGGGTTTAGTTAACCAAGTGCCCAGAGGAAAAATAATGACTCGTAAGATATAAGCTAGCCATTTATTAGAAAAGTTATTAATTATGGCGTCAACGGCTTGTTGACACTGGTAAAGGGAATCTTCTACTGACCATTGCAATAAAGGTAAATCATCTTGTTGTCTGCCTTCATCATTAAAACGCTTTAAGCAGGCGCTAGCTAAATATAAATGGCTTAATACATCTCCTAAACGTGCCGATATACGCTCTTTGCGTTTTAAGTTAGCACCAAGAGCTAACATAGCAATATCAGATAGCATAGCTAAATTGGCACTAAAACGTGTCAGTAATTGGTAATAGTGACGGGTTTCATCATTAAATGGACTAGGAAGAAATCGTGAACCAGTAATAGAGCACCATAAACTTCGGGCGATATTACTTATACTAAAGCCAATGTGACCAAATAAAGCATGATCAAAGTCGTTTAGTGCTTGTTCTTCATTGTTATTATTTGCCGCTTGTAATTCTGCTAAAATATAGGGATGACAACGAATAGCGCCTTGCCCATATATAATCAGACTTCGGGTTAGTATGTTGGCACCTTCCACCGTAATAGCAATAGGTGCACCTTGATAACTACGGGCTAGGTAGTTATTAGGCCCCATACAGATCCCTTTACCACCATGAATATCTATCGCATCGATAATAGACGAG
>ENA-UZWX01000739-UZWX01000739.1-metagenome-genome-assembly--contig:-Day-4---50m-contig-739_pt1 | contig 26498 bp, 23 predicted proteins | sample MGYA00260347_ERZ794907 | MGnify/ENA metagenome assembly ERZ794907 | reverse complement strand
AAGACCCTGATAGCGTAAGAGAAAGGGCTTTTTCAGGACATTTTGAACGAATGGAGGCTGGGTACCCTGGTAGACATGAGCCTCTTTCAATAGAAGAAGACGATGTATTAATTGCTCTTACCTTCATTCGAGAAGTTGTTCAAATAGCGGCAAATGTAAAGTTCGACATTTTAGAAATGAGCACAGATTTTTCTGTATTAACAACTCCTAGTAAAGCTATTCATAAAAACCAAAGCCATCCGCATACAGATGGTGTGGCATTGGCTGGAATCATCTATTTAAACCCTGAAGAAATGGGGGGAACATGTTTTTATAAAAATAAAATAATAAATAGCATGCTTCTCAATGAACAAAATGAAAAAGAATGGAACAAATATCTTTCTGAAGAGGGCTTACAAGACACTCCAGGTTATGTAAGTGATAGCTTTAGTGTATGGGAGTTAGTTCATAGTACTGTAGGAAAATACAATCAGTTGGTTATGTACGTTGGTAATGCATTTCACTCAGTAAATGTAATAAAAGATCCAGACCCATCAGATATAACCAAAGCCAGATTAACACAACGTATTTTTGTCAATAACATAAAACCAGCTTAAAAAATAAGGAATAAAACATGACGAGCCCAATTAAATCTATTGTTATTGTTGGAGGTGGCTCTGCAGGATGGATGAGCGCGAGTTATTTACAAAAAGTGCTATCTGCTTTTGAACATAAAGTAGAAATTACAGTTATTGAGCCAGCCGATATTCCAGTAATAGGTGTTGGCGAGGCGACCATCCCAACAATATGAGAGTTTTTTTCATTACTTGATATTCCAGAAGTGGAGCTACTCATTAAAAGTGACGCCTCTATTAAAACCGCGATAAAATTTGTTGATTGGAATAATAAAGGCGATAGTGGTTATTATCACCCATTTGATAGTCCCGCTTTTTCAGATGGCTTTACTATTGCCGAACATTGGATGGCTTTAAAACAAAATAATAAATTATCAAATCCTGTATTTTCCATTGATACAGGAATTGTATCAAAACTTTGTGAAGACAATTTAATTTTTAAATCAACCTCAGAAACTCAATATAATGCAGCGACTCCGTATGCGTATCACCTTGATGCCATAAAAATGTCGGCACATTTAAAAAAAATAGCATTACAACGTGGCGTTAAGCTAATAACAGACAAGTGCGTAAATGTGAATGTAGATACTAATGGCAATATTAGTAGCGTTGACACTGAGCATAATGGTGAAATTTCTGCAGATTTCTTTATTGATTGCACCGGCTTTCATCAACTATTGCTTGAAAAAACACTTGGAGATACGTACACAGACTATGACGAGTTGTTATGCAACAGTGCTATTACTGCAGCGACAAAGCTAAAAGAGAATGATAGTGAAGGCATCAGATGTTACACAACCGCAACTGCGTTATCTTCAGGTTGGGCATGGGAAATAGATTTGCCCTCTAGAACAGGTAATGGTTATGTATATTCAAACAAATTTCAATCAGAAGAGTCTGCTCAACAAGAACTAGCTAAACATTTAAATAAAGAGGTTAATGAACTTGAATTTAAATCAATGCAATTTAGACCGGGCCGAAGAGATAATTTTTGGTCAAAGAATTGCTTAGCCATTGGTTTATCTGCAGGATTTATCGAACCATTAGAGTCTACTGGTTTGCAATTAATAGAAGTTGGTTTACGGATGTTTTTCGACCACTTTCCAAATAGCGTATCAGATAGCGACGAGGTTAGAGACCAGTACAATTTATTAATGCGAGAGCAATTTGACGAAGCAAAAGATTTTGTTCATTTACATTATTTAATAAGCAAAAGAAATGAAACAGAATTTTGGCAAACAGCAACAGATAAAAATAAAATATCAACTACTTTAGAACAACGTTTGAAATTATGGCAACAAAAACTACCTTCACAAACTGATTTTCGTAAATATGCAATTTTTACTTCCACCAATTATATGTATATTTTAGCCGGTATGAATTATTTTAATATTTCAAACTACAATAAACTAAACTATATCCCCGAAAGCAGAAGCATAGCGATATTAGAGCAAATGAAAGTTTTTCAAAATGATGCGAAAAAACGCTCTATAAAACACCCTGATTTTGTTGAACGAATAAGAGCTCCTTTTGGTTTATAGCTAATTAAAAGTTAACTTTTCTAATATTGTATTTGCAGTTTCTTCTATTGACATATGCTCATTTAAAATCCGGTGTTTAGCAATTGAATGAGCAAAATGAAAAGTAAGAATTTTATTATTAAATTTTAATTGTTCTTCTGATAGTGGTTGAAATTTAGGTGGACGATTTATCGACCTCCTATTAAGGGTCATCATTGAATCAATTAAATCATTAGAAGGCAGTAACAGAAAACTATTATTAAAAGGCGCTAACATTTCTTTCAAACGGAGAGTATGCTCATCTGATTCGTACGAAGCATTTCCACCGCCAAAATCGAATATACAGTCGCAATGTTCATTAATAACAAAATTAACGAGCTTAAGTTCAAACGCTCTGCTAGTTTCATAGTATTTGCATATTTGACCTGTATCTATTAGCTCACGAAATTCATCAACATTTATTTTTTCTTGTTCAGAAAATGTTCGTCTTAGGTTATCTAAATTTATAATCGGTTTATTTAACCGTTCACTTAATATTTTTGCTGTAGATGACTTACCAACCCTCATAGGGCCTATCAATATAATATCTGTTCTACATTTCATTAAAAGTTACTAGTCTCGCGAGAAATAAAATATCATACCAATATAACTATAAGTGTCTACTCTTTTAAAGCCCAAAAGCCTTTGTGATTAAAATCACAAGAAAATACCCGCACCACCCCCCTTACACCTACATTAGTGTCAGAATATTTTACACCCACCAAAGTATTTGTGACTCAAATCAAAAAAAAGCAATTACCTCAGTTATTTGAAAAGTTGGCCTTATTTTTGCATAGCATAAGGGTGGTAGATAAAAACTAGTAATATTATAATGGTTGTCAATAAGGAATGTAGTATAATGATAAAAAATAAGTTTAATAAGTCGGCATCTTTAGCAAGTTTAGCCTTAGCTTCAAGTGTATCATATGCTGAAACAATCAGTTTTACTGATGTGCATTCAACACCTAGCTCAACAGTAGATAGTGCAAAATCTTTTGCGGGTTCTTTTAATATTTTAGACTTATTACCTAGTGGTTCTAGTATTTCTGACTTTGAAGTGCAAGATGCAACTGTTAAGGTAATGGGTTATTCTGATGCCAATGTTTCATCAAGCAATGAAGTATCTGCTTACGATTTATTAAGTTCAACCAATCGCTCAGCATCAAGAACTGGATATCAGTATGTTTCAGGATACTCTTATTGTAGTTGGTGGGGTAATTGTTACTCTCGTCCAGGTTATTCATATTCTTACACTTATTATGTTACTGTGACTGATCAAGAACATTTACGTGATAACGTTAATCGCTATGTAGATTTAGTACAAGATCAAATGCAATTAGCAGTAGGCGATCAAAACCTTACTGATACGGTTGATATGCTTGAAAACTCATCAAACAATGATGGCAGATTCCTTGTATCTAATCAGGGGTCATATTCGAATGGCTTTAGAACTTATAAAGAAGATAGATATACTGAAATAGAAAAACACCATGGAGATTTATCTATTAGTGCTTCTCTTTCTGATGCAAATATCGCTGATTTAGCAATAGACGGTATACTTAGTTTTGATATATTTGCTGCTGTAGGTAATTTCAAAATAAACGAAATAGAGTTAGATGTAACATTATCAAGAATATCATCCTCAGTCTCAGTACCAGAGCCAAGTACTTTCTTCTTAATGTTGTCTGCATTAGGCTTTGGTGTTATTCGTAGATTTAACAGCAAAGGTAAAGCTATTAATTAAATTAGCAACAGAAATACATAGGGCTATTATTGTATTTCAAGTTATCATTTATGTGGTTAAACCACATAAATAGTAGCTTTAGCTATACCAAGCCGATAGCTTGTAATCAGTAGGTCGCCAGTTCGACTCCGGCAGTCGGCACCATTCATTCAAGCCCTAACTTCGGTTAGGGCTTTTTTGTATTTGTCCCTAGGGTAAATTGTTACCAAAATACCAGAAACACCACTTCATTACTAAATACCACAGTATCTGCGCCCTATCACCAGATTAACAATTCAAATTGAAGTAATTCATAGTGTAGAATTCCCGTCAATTTTGAAAAATACCAGTGGTGTATTTTCATCGAGTGGTGCCACCCTATTACTTAATTGGTTATTAAACCCATATGATATTGTTTTTATTACATTTAACCCCATTAAAATGAAGTAATTAGTGGTGTAATAAATGGTGCAGGGTCAAGTCCGTTTAGTCCGCGGTACTACGGTGTTAATTTCACCCTATCCCTTTATAAATGCAACCCTGATAATTTTAATTGGGTAGTGTTTTAGTGGTGCAACCTACCCTGATGTGGTGTTAATTAGTTAATTCCAGATAACGGGGATAGTGTAAGATAAAACAATTATCTGGTTGTATGTCACAGTAAACGTGGTGTTGATGTAGTATGGATAAAAAGATAATCAATATTATAAAAATAATAATTAATATAATGATCACTAGAGATATTAAATAATTTCCAATTAACAGTATATTTCTATCCAACAAATACAACAAATACCAAAGTAACCAACAACAAAATGATTTCAATGAGGGAATACAGTGTTAATTTCAGAATTTATTAAAAACTATAAAGTAAACCAAGTTGTTAATCCTGATGTTGAACAGTTAATTGATAAGTGTTTATCAGAATTAAAAACATTTTATGGTTACGAGGGTGATAACTATGAACAAAATAACTGGGGATTAGATGTATTAACAGATGAAGAAAACAGGTTAAAACCAGATCCAGATGAACTAATTAGGTATGTTGAGGATGTATCCATTCAGATGGGTAATGAAGCAGAGTTTAATATTTCATCAGGAACAAAAGGTAGAGTATATAAGTATCAAAATAGAACAGTATTAAAAGGTATTGATGACAATATTATTGATATTGATTTTATTAAAATACCACTATTACTGGCAATGAAAGAGTTGATTAAGGTGTATCAACAAGAACATCCTATGGTTTCATCAATTGTTAAAGTTACACGGTTAATTACCTGTTCTGAACAATTAAGATTATTAATTAAATTATCTAATTTATGGGATGATTTATCACAACGAAATTTTGATCAAAGTAAGGTTGACGAAAGAGACGTTAAACATGATTTAAAACCAATGAACAAACTTAAAAAAGAAATTGTTTTTGGTTTAGTAGGTAAAGAACTAAAGAAAGATAAATCACAATCAATCAAAGAGTTAGTAAAATTAACAAAAAAACCTTTTGAAAATAAAATTGATAAGATAACTCTTGGTAATACAATATCAAAGAGTGATATCGTTGAATTTTTATACGATGTAAAACTATCAACATTTAGACGTTGGGTTACTGAAGCAAAAAACAACAATTAACATATACACCAGAACATTGTCAATACCGCTACTACTACCGTAATATTCACAGGATAAATGGATAGGTACACTTGAATTCTTTTAATATTGAGGAATTCAATCATGACTAATCTACAAAACGTAAACAACCATCAACTTAACCCTATTTCTGTTGTTTTATTTAAAAATCCCAAAGACAACATCGTTACACCTGAAAAAATGGAAGTAATGACGTGGGGTGACTTTCAAAATGACTTCATAGTCGATAAACACGATGTAATTAGTGACAAATCGCAAGGGACTTGTATCTCAACAGTGAGTTACAAGTCCCTTGAGGATGATGGTGTTGAGACAACAATAGATGATAACGGTATTACGGTTGTTAAACGGTGTGCTAATAATGTTAAAGATGTTTATGTACTAATTGTCGATATTGACGATGGTATGACAGTTGATGAAGCTACGGAGCACTTCAAAGATTTTGAATATTTTGGTTATACATCTTTTGGACATAATCCTAAACCAGAGAACGATGAAGATGTTATTGAGGGTGAGGAGTATGTAGAAAAGTTTAGACTTTGTTTTTTATTAAAATCACCTGTTGATAAAGAAGAAATAATTAGTAGAAAACAATCACTGTTTAACTGGGTCGGTAGTGCAGATAAAACAACGTTTGATCGAGGTAGAATCTTTTTTACACCATCATGCCCTGAACACATGTTAGAACACGCTAAAATCTGGAGTAATGTTGGTAAGCTAGTAGACGCACTATCGTTTGATAAAAACCAAGAAGAGGTAGTTAAAACTGATTCAAAAGCTGTTAAACATAAAGAGTTAACAACAGGGCAACGAGAATCTATTATTTCAGGTTTAATGCAGACTGAACGTGTGGAAGATGATAAGTGGTATCAGATCGCAGGAGCACTTCATAATAGTGGTTTCACTGTTCAAGACTTTATTGAAGCATCGACGGTATTAAAACCATCAAAATCACCTAGTGACTGTATTAAGAAGTGGGAATCATCTAAAAAATATGACTTCTCGCTAGGTGTAGTTATTAATTATTTAAAAGAACATGAAATTTTTATATACCAAAAGCGTGAAGTTGATAACAGTGAAGATATTGCGTTTGTAAAAAAAGAAATTGAGTTATTAGATGAAAAAGTTGAACGCATTGAAGCTAATGAAAAGTTAACCGACGATGAACGCAAGAAGCAGTTAAAGGTAGTTGAAGAGGAACGTAAGCTCAAGGAAGAAGAAGTTAAACAGTTAATTGAGGATGAAAAACCAACGTTATACGATCTTGTTGATGAGTTAATTGCAGAACGACTAATCTACTATATTGCAGATGCAGGTATTCTTACGGAATATTTACCGAAACAAGGTATCTGGATTGACTACAAAGTACCTGACTTTATTAACGGTGAATTTTTAGCAGGTATAAAGGGAGCAAGACCATTTCTTCAAAAGAGGTTACAAACTTTTAGACGTAGTTACCGAACTCAAACATTATCAGCAAAGAAACAACCTTCATATATTTTAAACCGCTTTAGACGGGATCACTGGGTGACACCGAAAGAAGGTGAGTATCATCCAGTATTTGATATTTTAATACGCTCATTAGGTGATAATAAAACTGAGAACATGCTTCACTTAATACAGGTGATTGCATGGAAATACCTTTATCCCGAAGACTATACCCTACCCTGTATTGTTATATACGGTGAAGGTGGTGCAGGTAAAAACACCTTGGTTGAACGAGTATTAGGTACCTTATTTGGTAAACAACAAGTTATTGCTATCAGACAAGAGCAGATGCGTAACTTCAACGGTTTAATATCAGGAATGGTAGCTGTATTGCTGGATGAAGCATCATCTGATAAAGCTAACATGGATCAGTTAAAAGTAATGATAGGTCAAGAATCGTTGGTTATTGACCCTAAGTATGGAAAAAACTACCGAGCAGATAACATTGCATTATATTTTACGGGTGGTAACGGTGCGCTAGGTGCTGTTTATTTAGGTAGAGATCAATCAGATAGACGTTTTTCTATATTACAGGTAGATAGATCTATCATTGATCATGTGATGGAAGTTGAAGCGATTGATGATCGCCAAGAAGCAGTTAACTGGTGGAATGAAAGTAAGCATTTACTGGAAGATAAAAACCAAGTAGCAATGTGGTTAAACCATATTTTAAAAAGTGTTGATGATTTAACAACAACACCAAGTGCATTGCATGGACAAGATTATGAAGCATTAATGGCTGCACAAGCTGGACCGCTTGAGTGGATTGTTGAGCATGTATTTGATCATCCTGACTTTAAGTTTATTAGTCACGAGATACCGTATGAACTTTATGTGATTAAAGCGAAAGAATATGGGACTAAGAACCCGATGGGTAAGCAGACTTTTGACGCGAAGTTGAAAGAAGTTATTAGGAAAAAACATCCTGAACTAATTTATAAAGCGCATAAGGTTAAAAAGCTAGATAACCGAATATCGATGGGAACTGGTTACTTTTCTAAAGCAGTTAAAGGTGCAGTAGATGAAGAATGTTATATACACGACGACCCAGACAATAAAAACCAAAAGATATTATCTGACGAATGGTTTTCAACCGAGGTACTAACTGACGTTGATAGTGGTGATTCAACATTTGATAGTGACTTAATGGAGTAACGTTAAGTTAGTAATGGATAACACCAGATAGTTAAGTATCTGGTGTTATTACTGTTATATAACGGTGTTGAGGTGTATGGATAAAAAGACAATCAATTTACTAAAACTATTTAATATTAATATTTAAGATCTATAGTTAATAATTACTGATCACAACTATTTTTTTATCTTCAACAATAACAACTAAATTAGTGACTACAACAGTGTAGTTAACAAATCACCGAAACCAATCATTGACCCGTTAGAAGTGTAAGTAACATTATTTGAGGGGTTAAACCAACCTAATGTGACAACCGTGGGGTTGCGAATTTCAATTCTAAATTTACTTAAATGGTAGATAAAACCACGTGTTTGACCGTTGGAGAATTTCAGGATTGTTGGATTCATGTGTAATACCTTTATTAGTGACGTTTAATAAAAATTAATGACTGTTAATTTACTACTGTAGTGGTGGTTAAATTATTAATTTAATGACTTAAGTAAGTAAGTTAACTGAGGGAAACAATCACTGAATATTTTATTAATGACAACACCAAACTGGGTAATAAATATTGATGTATACCTGTTGATTGTTGGACTACTAAAGGAGGAAAGTAGACCTATAAAGTAATTAATAAACAAGTGGTTGGTAACAATGTCAGTTTTAAAAATGAAAAATGGGTACTATCAAATTAGGTTTCAATCTGATGGTAAGAAGTTTCAACGTAGTAGTGGAACAAAAAACAGGGCAAAAGCGTTAGAGATTGAACGTAAAATACGACAGGAATTGAATGACCAAAAACATTTAGGGAATCCTGAACAGACTTCACTGTATGACGCGTTAGATATGTTTGCAGATAGCAAAATCGAGATGAAAACTCATAAAGATATATTATCAAAAATTAGAACGGTTAAGGTTTATTTTGACAACATCGCATTGCATAAGTTAACGACTAAAGATGTTGAACTATTTGTATTAAAACGAAAGCGTGAAGGTAAAGCAGCACAGACGATTGAACATAATATAATTCAATTACGGGGTGCATGGTTGTATGCGCAAAAGATGGGTTATCAGGTATCACCGATTATCTTTCCGAAGTTAAAAATTAGAAATCAACGTATTAGGTCATTGACTAAAGAGGAAGAAGTTAACCTATTAAGTGAATTAGAGCCGAGAAATCCGAAATACTATTCTAAGTTAACACCTTCTACTGAAAGGCTACAGCTATTGAGTCAACGTGTTGATAATTATGACTTATTTTTATTATTGATGTTGTTAGGAGCTAGGTATTCAGAGATAGCACAATTGAAGTGGGAACAGGTTGATTTATCACTGCAAACCATCAATTTAATAAGGACTAAGACTGACAACAGTGTAACGGTATTAATGATGTCAAATCGTGTATATCAGGTGTTAAAAAGACGTTTTGATGACAGGATAAACACAACATGGATTTTCACTGATAAAACAGGTAAAAACCCGAGAAAACATTCAACAATTTCAATTAGACGAGCTATTAAAAACTGTGGATTAGTAGACTTTAGGGTTCATGATTTACGACATCATGCTGCAACGAAATTAATAAGAAACGGAATGTCACTGCAAGAGGTTAAATATATTTTAGGGCACAAAAATATTGCTATTACTGAACGATATGCACATTTGGAAAACGCACAAGTCGCTAATAAAATGAAGTTATTACTTGATGGCTATGATGAAGAAAATTCAATTGCGATTTAATAATAGCGTGTAAGCACTACTGAGGGTATCTAACGCAGATTATTGTGTGTTAGATTCCTTTTCCTTATATGTTGTCGAGGGAAATCTTTGGGGATCTCAATATCCTGATATAAAGGAGGTCGATTTTCAACCGATGACGTATTGATTTCTAGACGGAGGGGCTAATAATACGATTTATAAGGTGTTGATAATCATCTTCGGTTAATAATTCACAGCCAGAAAGGTTATCAAGATAAAACACGACTCGTTCAGGTATTTCATCACCTGACAATTTCAATGATAGTATATCTTCCTTTAGAAATTGGTGTAATTCATTAATTTGACTGTTGGATAACATGATTTCATCAATTAAGTAGACCTAATTTACCTTCCGTTAATTACTGATTATTAACAACAAAAAAACTATTTTAATTAGTTGGTTTTGTAACCTATTACTATTTTTTAGGGTTGATATAATAGACCCGCTGAGGAGCCATAATTTTAACCACAGATCCGTTTAATGGATTTGTAATTTTGTATAATAGATGGAGTAAAAATCTATGACCTCAGTAAATAAAACCGTTTATAGTGACGGTAGAACCATTCATATTCCACTTCCAAATGGGCATAACACCTATCAAATAGCTGTAGATAGAGTATCAACCGCAACAAAAATAATGTGGTGGTTAAATTGGCTAGAAGATAAGACTTGGATCACTGAGTCGCAAATAGAAGAGTTTAAATATCTTGCACTCGATTATTTAAAGTAAAGAAATTATAAAACCAGTTAGGTCTTTATAGGTTTATCTGGTTTCTTTAATTTTTTAGACTTTAAACACTTCTTAGGCTTTACTGGTTTAATCGTTTTGGTTGATCTTGGTGTGACTATTTCAATTAATTTCATTTTTAATATTTCGATAGTAATTAAGGTAAATTCTTCGGTATTTATCGTTAAAAATGAAAATTTGAAGTGTAGTTGTGCTGGTGACTGGTGTAACTATATTATTAAGTTACTGAAATGGTGAGATAACAAAGGATACTTAATCCTATGGTAGTGATTTAACCGTTAAACAACCTAATTTTCCAATCACCAGAAACAAAAAAACACCAATCACTACAATTGATGTTTTTTAGAATCAAACTTTAAGAAACTATATTAAGATTGTTTCTTAAATCGACGTGATGCTAATCCAATCATGCCTAATGCAAAGATAGCAAGTGTAGATGGCTCTGGTACCTCGGAAGCTTCACCCCAGTCGCGCGACCCATCTTTAATTACTATAAGGCCGGCGAAGTATTCGCCATTAGTTGTCAAATCGGATCCCAATCTGTCATCTCTCGTGGTGTATGTATACCTTGACAAGTGGCCCGCGTGGATCGCCATGGGCGGATTATCTGGCGTGAACATGTCAGACAGCGCGAAGTAGTATGATTGGGGTGTGCCACTAGCGGTGGTATAACCGGCCCAACCATTCATATTGTAGTGATTGAACCCGGTGTATGGACCTGTGTACGCGTTTCGTAAAGCCGTGTACTCAGCGAAGCTAGCAATGTGCCACCCTTGAGATACTTCATACGTATCCGTCAAAGAAAAATTTACATCCTGGGCTACCGCGAAATACAAATCATCGCTGAATTGGGACTGAGTTAAACCGCCGGTGTGAGTGCCAGCCGCATCGAACCAATCCTCTAGTGCTATAACTCCGGCGCTAGCAAAACCGCTAAACGTCAAAACCAAACCTACAAAAACTGATCGCATAAATTTAAACTTCATTTTTTTATCCTTTATATCCCCACTGAGTGGGCAGCTTAATGCTCAATAGACATGTGTATTGAGCATTGAAGCAAAATACAGGCCAAAATAAAAATAACCCAAAATTTCAGTACATTGATGAGCCAAACGGATTTCAATAAAGTAATACTGTAAAATAACCTGACATTAGTTTACATACCTACGAGTTGAATTGTTTAATAAACTGTAATTTAAATGGATTTCAGTATTGAAATATATTTAGTTCATTGAATGTAACTTGCAACTGTATACCTATCAAAAGAATATTCGGTTTTAAGTACCTATAACAACTGTTTTAGTAGTGTAATTGATTAAAGAACCGTGGTGCAAAGTATTGTTATTCAACGCATAAACACCACTATACCCCTGAAAACAAACACACTTTGACCATATAGCAACTGACTTGTAATCAGTAGGTCGCCAGTTCGACTCCGGCAGTCGGCACCATTCATTCCGAAAGGAAGAAAAAAAACCTTAACAGCAATGTTAAGGTTTTTTTTCGCTTATAATTTAATTCCCCCACCGCTCATGCTGAGCTCAGAGCCTGGCGAAGAGTCGATGCACGGTTAGTTTTTTTTTGTATCTGTTTCTAATAAAGTGCTTGGTCGAATTTTATAGCCATTTCACTAACACCAATAAAACCACCTACCCCACCTATTCTGCAACCTATACGTGATTTAATCCTGTATTACCAAGTAGTTAACAGGCACGAAATACACACTATTTTGAATTGAGCGAGTAAAAAAGGATTCAATCAGTTACTGTCCAGAACCATTTATAAAAAACGGTATTGGGGTTGGTGTATAGTCCACTATAACTGCGGGGGCATTTTATTAGGGTAAATTAGTTGATGGTGTAAATATCCGAACCGGGTATTGGCACCAGTGTGTTCCATTAGTTTGTGCTGCTTCATATATCTACACAATTAAGAGGCAATGTTAAACCAACTTTTGTTCTGCCCATAACAACAGATGTTTTAAAATGAAGAACAGCAATATCACTAAAAAAAAATAATTGCGTAAATTCTTCGAAATTTTCCATATCTTTTGCTGTCACTATCAGTACGAAATCCGCTTCACCTGTAATGTAATAACACTGCTGGATATTATTATTGTTTTTTACTTTGTTTTTAAAATAATTGAAACAATCGTTATAATTTCTATTGAGTTGTACAGATATAATAAAAGTCATTGATTGGTTTACAGCGTTAGGCGATATTATCGCTACTTCCTTTGCAATAACTTTATTATCTCTTAAGCGCTTTAAGTGCCGCTGTATACTTGCCGTCGATAATCCTACTTCTTCGGAAAGGCGCTCAACAGAAGTTTTTACATCTATTTGCAATAATTCCAATATTTTTAGATCTTGCTTACTTAATTTCATAACTCAATACACTCTAATAATTATTGATATAATTAAATCAATATACCCTCAAAATAGAGAATGTAAAATCATTTATCACAAAATAAAGACTGATACACACCATAAATGACAGGTAAACTATCTACAGTTTGCTAAATCATTAAAAAGGAATATATCCATGCCTACAATACAAAGTTTGTCTCCTCCAACGACTATAGAGTTAAAAAACTCACAACCACAGATACAAGTATTAAACCCCGAAGATGATAGTTTAGTCGGTACGGTTGTGAACAATTCTGTAAGTGAAGTTGACGCTATTATTGAGGCAGCAGTAATAGGGGCTCAAAAAGCTAAAAAACTTTCTGCAAATTTACGAATGTCTGTACTTAATGAAGTTGCCGATAATTTAAGTAATCAAAAAGAATTGTTCGCTCAAATGATTGCACGTGAAGGTATTAAAACAATTAATGAAGCGCGAAAAGAAGTTTCTAGGTGCGTGGAAACTATACGAATCAGCGCGGAAGAAGCAAGGCGGTTAACAGGAGAAACAATTGCTTTTGATCAAGCATCGGGCTCTGAAAATAGGTTTGGCTATTATCGTAGAATACCGCTTGGCGTTGTTGCAGCTATTACGCCCTTTAATGACCCTTTAAATTTAGTTGCTCATAAAATAGGTCCTGCTATAGCGGCAGGAAATTCAGTAATCCTTCTGCCTCACCATGAGACACCTCTTGTAGCAAAACTGCTTGTAGAGCTATTTAATAAAACAAATTTGCCTAAAGGTATCTTAAATTTGGTTACGGGATATGGAATAGATATAGGCGATATGATCGTATCAGATCCTCGTATTAATATGGTTTCATTTACGGGTGGAAAAAGTGTCGGAGAAAGGATTTTAAGTCTCGCAGGTTTAAAGAAAATCTCTATGGAGCTTGGCAGTAATTGCCCAGCAATAGTAATGAATGATGCAAATGTTGAGATGGCAATGGAGGCATGTGTCAGTGGTGCTTTTTGGGCTGCAGGCCAAAACTGTTTACATGTTCAAAGAATTTATATTCAAGATGAACTATATGATCAGTTTGCTTCACAATTTTGCCTTCGTGCAAGCAAAATTTCTATGGGAGACAAACTATCTGAATCTACACAGATGGGCCCAATGATTAATAGTCGCGCAGCTCTTAAAGTTGAAGCCATGGTACAAGATGCGCTTGAGAAAAATGCAAAATTACTATGTGGAGGGAAAAGACAGGGAAACTTTTTTCAACCTACTGTTTTTACCAATGTAAGTAGTGACTGCTTAATTGCCAAAGAAGAAGTGTTCGGCCCTATAACTGTGTTGTATCGATTTTCTGATAAAAAAGAAGCAATAACTCAAGCAAATGATGTTGAATTTGGCTTACAAGCTGGAATATTTACCAATGACCTTGAATTAGCTTTTGAACTTGCAGACTCAATGGATTGTGGTGGCGTCATGATAAATGACAGCAGTGATTATCGTATTGATGCAATGCCATTTGGCGGAGTTAAAGGATCAGGTGTTGGCCGAGAAGGTGTTATGAATGCTGTTAAAGAAATGACCGACATAAAAACTTATTGTTTTAATTTACGAAAGTAATGCTATCAAACAATCATTCAACAATTTAAAGCAATAACTTAGGAAGCACATAATGAAAACATATAAATTAGCAATAATCGGTTTTGGGAATGTTGGTCAAGGTTTAACTAAAATTATTAGTGACAAAAAAAAACTATTAATAGAAAAGTTTGGTATTAACTTAAGCATAGTAGCGGTATGTGACCTATATAAAGGCAGTATTGCTAACCCTAACGGTTTAGATCCTGACGTTTTATTATCTGATCTAGAAAAACATGGCGATTTAAAAAGTACTTCTGCGCCAATTACTGGCTGGAATGCGACTGAGACAATTGACAACAGTGGCGCTGATATTCTAGTAGAACTTGCCTTTACCGATCTACAAACAGGTGAACCAGCAATAAGTCATATTAGGCAGGCATTAAATAATGGTATGCATGTTTCTATGACTAATAAAGGACCCGTTGCCTTACACTTTCCTGAACTTCGAAAAATAGCATTAAGCAAAAATGTTCAAATTGGCATTGAAGGCACTGTAATGAGTGGAACTCCTTCAATAAATTTAGGTAATGAGATGTTGTTAGCTGCCGGAATAACAAAAATCCAAGGGATTCTTAATGGCACGACAAATTATATATTAGGTGAAATGTCTTCAGGATCTCGATATGAAGATGCACTCAAACAGGCTCAAGAACTTGGTTATGCTGAAGCAGATCCTACAGGTGATGTTGAGGGTTATGATGCTGCTGCAAAGGTAGTTATTCTGGGAAACCTTTTAATGGATTTATCGCTTACATTAGATGATATAGATCGTGTAGGTATTAGCCATATTACAAAAAATGATATTTCTAACGCCACTTCTTTAAAGAAGCATTGGAAATTAATTGGAACAATTGAAAAGCATAACGATGGGTTCTTAGCATCAGTTAAACCTGAGATGGTATCGAGTGAACATCCATTAGCATCAATTAAAGGCGCGACAAATGCTATTACCTATTCAACAGAATTACTAGGTGATATTACATTAATTGGTCCAGGTGCTGGACGCTTGGAGACAGGATACGCTGTTATTGAAGATATACTTTCAATACATAAAAAATCACTCTAAAAAATCACTAATATGTCAATACTATTTACATAATGATATTGACATGTTCAGACTCTTTTCTCTTTATAATCAATTGACTAAGGTACATAAAGCTCATACCTACAAACAAGAAATTTGGTTTTAAATTGATAGGACTATTATTGTATTTAAAGATATTTTTCATAGCTTTATGCCGCATGAACAGTAGATTTATATACACCACGTAACGTCCTTGTAATCAGTAGGTCGCCAGTTCGACTCCGTCAGTCGGCACCATTCATTCAAGCCCTAACTTCGGTTAAGGCTTTTTTGTATCTATTGCTAGTATAATTTATTACCCAATTATTAGCTACACCACTCCCCTATTCAACAACGCAATTACTCCGACTTCTTTCAATTTGTATTGCTTAAATCTGGCTTATCAATAAGCCTCAATAAAAGGCAGCAATATGACTTTATCTTTAGATGTTTCACAAATCAACAGCTTCTTGAACTTGAGCCCAAAGAAAAAAATACATATATCTGAGGCTGCCTGTAAAGGCTTTTCAGTAAGGATATTCCCATCTGGTATTAAGACCTTCATCTATCGAAATAGAGTCAATAATCAATCTACGTAGAATTTTTGATACTAATTTAATCGTTCAACATCAATTAAGTTCAAAATATTTTCATTATATCGTGTTATTCATCAAAAATGCTTGATCTCGCCATGACGGATGATATATTTGAGAAATGATCTTAATGGCACTTTTCTTCGTATAATATTTTAGTTTCGCTTTTTTCTGCCATAATTCAATAGTACCTTTCTTTTAAATACTTAAATAATGTTCAGGGATATTATGAAAATATATATACGGCTCGTTGTGTTAACATCGTTAATTACTTCATCAGTTTTATTATCTATCAGCGCCTCAGCTTCAGATGCTCTGTCAGCCAACGCTGCTTTAGTTTCTCAATACTTTTTTCGTGGCATCCCGCAAACTACGAATGCTTCAGCCAGTGCAGGTGTTGATTATGATAATGGAAACTTCTCCGCTGGGATTTGGGTTGCCGATGTGCAAGATGGTCTCGAGATCGATTTTTATGGTAGCTTCAGTCATGAAACATCCTCAGGCGTAACAATACATACTGGCTATACTACTTATCAATATTCTGGTGATTTTGACTCGGCCTACAACGAAATTAACTTATCCTTAGATTACGGAATATTCTCTCTGTCATATAATGTTGGTAAGCACGAAGAGGATTTAAACTTAGCAATTGACGAAGCAAATTATGACTTTACTTCTTTAACAATGGAAAGTAATGGCTTTTATGTAACCTTGGGTTTATGGGGTAAGGATGTCGACGGTCGCTATGCTGAATTCGGTTACAACACCGAAGTTGCGGGCATTGACCTTGGTATTGCCTTAATATCTAATTCCAAAGATTTAGATATTGACACAGGTACAGGTGATGAGTCATTAGTACTTAGTATCAAAAAAACATTCTAGTAATATATAATTAAATTTATTTTACCATAACAGATTTTTTTGGAGGCTTTTATGAAATTAAGCAACAAACTCATTGTTATTATTTCTTCTGTCGCAGTTTTTGTGTCAATTATTGCCGCATCTACCATCGCTTTTTTTGCATTACAGCAAATGGAAGAAGATGTATTACACCAGTACCATAGCAACCTAGAATCTAAGCGAGTTTTAGTCGCTAGTAGTATTAATAATTATTTTGAAGTAAAAAGGAAACAACTTTCTACTATGGCTTTTGATACGGCTACAATAGAAGCAGCCTATGCCTTTACAAGTGGTTTTAATGACTACCCAACAGATGTTAATATAGATAGTCTAACTGGATATTACAATGATGAATTTAAAAGAGTATTCGACAGCAGAAACAAAAATACAATAGATACCTCTGAGTTGTACCTATCGTTGTCTGATACAAGTAAATCACTTCAAACAAGCTTCATTTCAGATAACAGTAACTCGCTAGGGAATAAAGATAAATTAATCGCGTTAAATGATAATACTCTTTACGACAAAGCACATCAAAAGTACCATCCTGCTATGCAAAATTTTCTGAAAGCTTTCGATTATTATGACATTTTTATTGTAGAGCCAGACCAAGGCAATATTGTTTACAGTGTCTATAAAGAACTCGATTTTACAACAAGTTTAACCACAGGGTCTTACCAAAATTCAGATATTGCTTTAGCATTCAAAAAAGCTCTAAAGTTAAACCAAGGAGAAACTTACTTGACTGACTTTAAGGCGTACATTCCGTCTTATAACAATGCAGCAAGTTTTATCTCCACACCTATATATGACAACAACAATTTGATTGCGGTTTTAATTTTCCAAATGCCTATCGGTCGTATTAATGATATCTTAACGCATTCTGGAAAATGGCTTGAATCGGGTTTTGGCCAGAGCGGTGAAACTTATTTGGTTGGACAAGATGGAAAACTCCGCAATGAAAGTCGGTTTTTTATAGAGGATAAGAAAAATTATTTAAAAGCTATTAAGAAAGACGGTAGTGATAGCTTTGTTGAAATTGAAAATAAAAATACATCCATTTCACTTCAACGTGTTAAAACCCCAGCTGTAAAAGAGGCTTTAAATGGTATAACAGGTTTTAGTATTTTTAATGATTATAGGAATGTTGAGGTATTAAGTTCATATGCACCGATAAATATACAAGGTCTATCATGGGCAATAATCTCAGAAATAGACAAAGAAGAAGCATTAATAGGGTTGCATGCGCTCGAGAATAAAATAATTTTTGCAACAATGTTTATTATCACTTTTGTTGGCTTGGCTTCTGTAATAGTAGCTTTTTTACTAGCAAAATCTATTATCCGACCGTTAGAAATATTATCAGGTAGATTTATCGAATTATCTCAAGGTGAAGCTAATTTAACTGTAAGAGTGGCCGATTCAGGCGTACCTGAAATAGATGCAATCAGTCGAGGGTTTAATGTTTTTATCGAGCAAATTAATACAGTTTTTGCTAACGTGAAAGATGCCATCAATAGACTAGCAACTAGTGGTACCGAACTAAGTGTAACCACCGAACAGACTGATAAATCAATCGCTAAGCAAAGAGAGAGGATTACTGATGTAAACGATTCCTTAGAGCATTTTTTATTATCTGTACAACATATAACAGAACAAACCAGTAAAGCATTTGAAACTACCGCTGCGGCTCAAACTATCTCTAAAGAAAATGCTGAAAGGGCTGATTTGGCATCTCACAATATTAAACTGTTAGTTAAAGAAGTTGATGAGTCTGTCGTCACCATGAAAGAGTTAAAAAGTCATGTTGAAGACATTAGTAATGTATTAGGGGTGATAAATTCAATAGCAGACCAGACCAACCTACTTGCACTCAACGCAGCTATTGAAGCTGCACGTGCCGGTGAACATGGTCGAGGATTTGCGGTTGTTGCTGATGAAGTAAGAACGTTAGCGGCGAGAACACAAGAGAGCACTGTCACCATTGAGTCAGAAATTAAATCGTTAACAAATTCAACGAATAAATCAGTTATATCAATGGATCTCGCAAGCACAACCGCCACTGAAGGTATAGTGCTAGTTGAGTCTGTTAGTGATTCATTAAATGAACTTACAGCAATAATGAGTGATGTTTCTGCACTCAACGGTGAAATTTCAAATGAGAGTCGGCAACAAAATCAGGATATAGAAACTATTACGACTCGAATTAATGAGACAAAAGAAGAGTCAATACAAATATCGGAAGCATCGAGAAATTTGACAATGGTAACACAAGAGCTATCAGATATATCTGAACATGTTAATTTGGATATGAAGAGGTTTATCGTTTAAAATTTAGTAGCTCAGACCTGATCTGACAGTTACCCGATTTTTAGGGTGTCTGTCAACTTAGATTTGAGCTAAATTTAGGATAAAGATTTTGTTTGGTCAAAAAAAAGCAAAGTATTACCCCCACCCTGACAATCATACCCATCTAGTACACCAATGATGACTGTCTTTTAAATCACGCCAATTGATTGCATGTGCATTTTTACTCATTACTGCTTCAATAATGCATTCACTCACCTTTCTATCCTCATCAAAAGTGACTTTAGTGACAATAAAATGTTGTTCTTTTCGTATCGGTTGCAGTTTTGACCATTTACTGTGTATTAGTACTTTCGGGCTAACTTTGTTCATTATGGTTTTTCACCGCGCTTTTAAATATTATTTTTTTTGAGCCGAGATACTATAAATATTTAGTAAATAAGTATTTTGGATTTTGTTGGTGACCAAAAATCCTAATTCAATAATATCGTTTGAAGTTAACAATGGAGCATTATCAATGATACGGCCTCTAAATGATGCTTCAAAATTTGATAATGATAACTCTATTTTTTCTCGTTTGTCTTTATTTGTTTGAAAGTCATACTTATAAGCTAGACGATAACCATTAACATAAACTATTGCCCTTAGTTGATAGATTAACCCATCCCATTCTATATCGATGACAAGATTTTTTAATCCTGCTCCTATTGATTTTATTGGACGGAATGTAGAGCTAAAACCGCCATTATTTTTTAAAAAATTTCGCCACTAAAAGTGCCAAAGTCGCTATTAGATTTCAAAAAACCTTTTGATATACCACCCATTACATCATCATTAACTATCTGCCAGTGAGTTATCTCTGTTGGTTGTATAAAATCAATTATCATAATACTCGTCTTATTTGGTGGTGTGAGTGAAAATTGAGTACTGACTTTGCTATTTAATTTAAAATATTCCCCACTAGAATAAACAAATGTTAAAGCAAGCAGCAAAAGTATAGCTGTACCTTTTATTTGCTTAGATATCATGTACACTTACCTCATGTAACTGGGCGGTAATATCCCGTAGTTCATGTAGGTAATATCCCGTAGTTCATGTAGATTATTTACTACGAAGCTAGCTAGAGTAGCATAAGTTAGTTCTTGTCCGTAACTAACTAAACATGATAGTGCATTGGCATTTGTTGCCATTTGTATGTCGTATAGGTAGTCGCCCACACAAAGCAATTTCGTTGGCTGAATTTGCCAGTAACTAGATAAAAATAACACTGCATCTGGGGCAGGTTTAGGGTTGAATTTCTCACGTGTTATTAACAACGGGATGTTCAGATCATTGTTTGTGATTTTTAAAGCCGCAGCTTTCTCGTGATTACGAGTCACAACAGCAAAAGGAATATTTAGGTGATTGAGCAAGCCTAAAACTTCCTGTGAACCAGGCAGGATACCTGCATTTTGAGCATCTGCCATCTCAAATTCGTGAATTATCTTTTGTACGCTAACTTTCTCGTTTGATGGAAGAGAATCAATATAACTGAGTATATCCTTGTTACTGGGGCATCCAACAGCATTCCTGATTTCGCTGAAATTAAGCGAAGAAGAAACGAGTGTATTATCAAGATCAAAGATAACGCCTGTAAAATCATGTTTAACCAATGTTATTCCCTCGCTAGAAGGTTTTAGTTTGTTAGTAACTGGTCGACTGTATCGGTAAATTTTTTGACCGTGTCCGGATAATCATAATCAAGCTGATATTGATTATGAAAAAGCATAGTTATAGTCAAGTCTTTATATTTTAACCAACAGGTATATCCCTCAAAATCATGCCATGCTTTTATCCCGTTTAATTCATAGGTCCCACCATCTTTGTTCCCTTGAGCAGTGACTAAATTAAATACTCGTAAATAATCGCGCTTTTCTTTCAATATATTATTCATGGAATAGGCTCCAAAACATTTACAAATGAATCAGTTCTAAGTGCTTAGCTACTGGTGTTCCACACATCTCGTCATAAGGTGACCGGAATTCTAATGCTGCGGTTAAAATATTTCTTTTTCGAAGGTATTGTTTAGCAGCAACTAACGAATCAAAAATTTCTACTTGCTTTTGGCTGGCTATACCAACAAAATTGTTTGAATCATCATATCTACCGACTAAGTAGCGATAAGATTCAGCTATCCCAACGATGGTAGGCAATTGGCTAGTTTTTTTTAGGTAATATTGAGTGCTCACAATTAAATCTCGATGTGTTAAGTTTAAGTTTTTATACGAGCGAACTCTAATCTAAGATCACAATAGAGACCATGTTTAAACTAGACCTTGACGTGGTTTAATAGATTCGACTACCTCAGTTAAGACATAATAAGCTTAACTGGAGAATAGAATGACAAAACGTAAAAAATACACCAGAGAATTTATACTTGATGCAATCTATTTAGTTAGAGATCAAAATATTAGTGTTGCTGAAGCTAGCAGAAATTTAGGTGTTAGCCCTCAAATGCTTGGTCGCTGGATCAAAGAAGCAGAAAACGAAGATGGTCAAGCTTTTCGAGGTAATGGTAAACTGACGCCAGATCAAGAAGAAATACGTAAATTAAAAGCTCAAGTAAAGCGCCTAGAAATGGAGCGTGAAGTATTAAAAAAAGCGGTCTTCTTTGCAAAAGAAACGAAGTGAAATATTCGTTTATTACCCAACATAAGAAGATCTGGCCTGTGGTGTTAATGTGCCGCGTATTGGGTGTAAAAACTAATAATTATTGGCTCTGTTGTAGAATACTGTTGTCATCCATAAGCTGCTACTAATATTTGCTGTTTATCTAACTTTGCGTTACTTTCTCTATACCACGCTAGATTGTTTGATAAATACTTCGTAGCTATTCCTTTCATTTTTCCGTTAATCCAGCCTTTAAAATGAGCGATTGCCCCGTTCACGGTCTGGATATGATAAACCTTATCTATCCCCCTCATTTTGCTGTTTATTAACCGCTTATGATCACAATTTTTTTGCTTGGCTATCGCCATATATGACCATGAGTCATCACTGCATAACACCGAGTTTTCCGTAATGTTCTCAGCAAAATTAGCAGTTATCTCTGATGTGGCATAAGCAGATAATATGTTATTAATCATATAGTTACTGCGATAAGCAGATAAAAGTACTACGATCTGTCCCTCTTTAGTTCTTTTATCAATATTACCACCTCGTTTTCTTGGCTTTTTTTGATGCGTTAATGTATTTGAGCCTTTTTCTGAGTAAGCAAGAAAAAACTCTTCAACTTCAATAATTCCCGATAATTTATCGTGATTTTTACCAGATTGAGCCATCAAAAAACGATGACGCCATAAAAAAGCGGTTCTAAGATTAATATTGCAAATATCAGCTGCTTCTCTTAACGTTAATTTTAACACCATACAACGCGCATATTCTTCCCATAGATGACTCTTGTGCAGTTTAGCTAAGGGCGTATTGGTCTTATTATTAATGGTTTTTAGGCAATCCTTGCAACGATATCTTTGTATTGTTCCTAATTTTCCCCACTTCTTTAACTGGCTAGAATAGCAGTGTAGGCATTGAGGTGATATATCAAAAAGGGGTTGAATAACTTCATCCGTGCTAATTTCGGTGTCTAATGCTTGAATTGACTGGTGAACTACCTCCCTTTACGCTGGAGTCATAGAGAAAAGTGCTTTAATTATCTGATTAAGTTTACTCACAAATGATTTAGTCTTCATTGCTAGTACCTTCAATAAGTTAAGTCTTATTTATTAGTATAGACAACAATTAGCCATAACAGAGCCTAATAAAAGTAACAAGATACCTCTTGGCAGAGTCGATGATATCGTTTCTATTACGAAAAAAACAATATTAGACTACAATCATATTATCTATTTAAAAGAAAAATTTATGAAAAAAATAATACTGCTTTTATTTCCACTATTATCCTTATTGTCAGCGTGCAGCTCGGGAAAATTAGCTTCAATTGATCAAGTGGCACAATCAAACATGATAGTGTTGCAGCAAAATGAACAGTGGAGGCTATTTCAAATCAAACTCTCCTCAACGCAAACACTTGGCGATCATAGAAGCGGTTCACGTATTATAGTTTCTCTTAGTCCCATTAAGATCCAACGTATAACTGGCGACAGTTCTATCATTGAAATTGAAAAATATAAAGCGCTATGGTTAACTAATCCAATATCCAAAGGAATTATAAATGTTAGCCAACACCCTATGGAATACCTAGTACTCGAGGCTAAAAATCCTAACCAACATCTAGTAAATAGCGAGCGTACGTGTCAAGAGGGTACGACCTTGATAGCTTTTGAATCGCTAATAGTCTGTAAAATTATAAACGAAGAAGCCGTGCAACCATTAAAATACCTGGCTCTACTTTAAGCAACAGTACCCTAGCAGTGTGCCTATCATCGCAATTAAATTTTAAGTGTTAACTTTTTTATGAGTTGAGCAGATTAATAAAACGATTTTAACTGGTTACAGCCTAGAGCAATTTCTATATGCCTAGCTAGTTAATTACTTATCATTTGACAATTATGAGTTGGAGTTAATCAAATTCACTACGGATGACCAACACTGTTTTTTTGCATATTGAATTACCTTAGGTTTGAATTTACTTACTTCTAGAGGCCTTTAAATAAGATACACCTGAAAATAAACTATCTAGTGAAAGCTGAAAAGTCCAGTTTGAAATTAACGACACGATGGAAATATTTTCTCAAAGGCCGCTTTTTATTTCGCTATGCTACGAATTAACTTAAACTATTTTTATCTGACTTTAAATAACTATATATTATGGCTGTAGAACGGTTTATTCCATTTAGAAAGCAAGATATTATTCAAATGTGCTCTCAGGAATTGGCTGATGAAAGCACTACACTCTCTTTTAAACAGTTTTGCCAGTTACTTTCCAGTGTCATCCACTATGATTATCATGAGCTGCTTGAAGCATTAAAAGACAATTACGCACCGTTTGATCCTAATACCGACACTCAGCAGTTAAGCAATTATACTTTAGCGCAACTCGAACAATGTCAAACAACCTTTGCAGACAACTTTGCCAAGATATTAAATGCCGCCAACTTTGAAAAAATAACCGAACAAGACTTACAAGATGCACTCTCTGAAGAATCATTATTTAAAGTCAGATTGGAAGTTGAATTTGATGATTTTGAACAAGTAGTATTTTATCGTCGTGGCGAATCACAAAAAAGTGAAACCATCACTTCACTTTGGGGCTTTCGCAAACAAACCATCAATTTTACCAATTACGATCGTGTTGCCGTTTATATCACCTTCAAAGATAAAGCCTATTTTGAGCAAAAAAATCAGCTACCAATAGGTTTTGAGCCCAGTTCAACCATAGTAAAGCTATTTCAAAATGTCCCAAAAGCCGATTTAGAAATGCTATTCCCTAATAGTGAAGTGAGAATGCGGCCTATCGATAAAGTCATTATTGGCGCTTCTGCTGTAGTAGGTGGTGCAGTGGTATTAGTGACTAAACTCGGCGCTTCTATCTTGTTGCTGGCCGCCTTATTTGCATTTTGGCTTGGCTGGCGATCAGAGTCTGTTGAAATGACACAGCAGCACTTTATTTCTTTCGGGATTGGAATGGGGGTTTTTGCTGGCTTTATCTTTAAAGAGTGGAATAAATTTAAAAATCGAAAAATTAAGTTTATGAAAGCACTTTCGGATAACCTTTATTTTAAAAATTTAGATAATAATGCTGGTGTTTTCCATACTTTAATTGATGCAGCTGAAGAGGAAGACTTTAAAGAGGCGTTATTAGCCTACACCTTTTTACTGAACGCCAAACAAGGACTAACGGCATCAAAACTCGATGAACAAATTGAAGCTTGGTTTAAAAACAAATATCACTGTCAGTTAGATTTTGAAATTTCTGATGCCTTAGCTAAACTTGAGCGAATGCAGTTGGTTACTCTCGATAAAGATAATTATAAAGCAATACCTGTAGCGCAAGCCAAACAACGCTTAGATCAACATTGGGATACCATTTTCAATTACAACCAATAACGTGAAAGAACAATACTACTTCACTGAGATTGCTGGCATTTAACAGCGGCTTCTACACCCTATTCTATTTTTTTATATTGTAAATTGAACAAGCGATAAAGCACATAATCACTACATCTCACCAAATTAAAATTCATTTACTTAGCTTTATTTCTTACTTCTTATCATTTCATCCAGTAAAGTTTCCAGCAAAACATAATTATTTAACTCATTAATATCCCTTCTGACCTTTTCACCGCGTCAAATCGACCACTTCACCGAATCTACATAGTTAAAGCCATTCATTTCTGTATTGTAAATTCAGCTCAAGTTTAAGTTTTTACTTTTGTGATTGTGTAAATGCATTCCTTCAACTTAGCTATCTTAAAATAAAAAATGTAATTAAAACAATGTTAAAAGTAAATCTACACCTTAAAACCACAACTGATAACTTTTGGAAAAACACATGAATAAATCAAATACTAAATTTGTCAAAACGATGATCACAATGGGGTTGAGCTTAGCATTAACGGCTTGTGGTTCAAGCACAGATTCAGAAACTCCAACCCCGACGCCAACACCTACACCAAATTCAGCACCAGTAATTTCAAGTACTGGGGTTAGCACGGTAGAAGCAGGCTCTGCCTATTCATATACATTAGCATCAAGTGATGCCGATGGTGATACCTTAACATTATCAGCATCTACCTTACCTGCATGGCTTTCATTTGACAGTGCCACAGGCGTACTTAGTGGCACACCAGCAGAAGCTGATGAAGGAGATCACGCAATAACATTAACCGTTAGTGATGGTACCGATGAAATCACGCAAGCTTTTAGTATTGCAGTAACCGTACCTGTTCCAGTAAATAATGCACCTGCAATTACCAGTACTGGGGTTAGCACGGTAGAAGCAGGCTCTGCCTATTCATA
>ENA-UZWX01011874-UZWX01011874.1-metagenome-genome-assembly--contig:-Day-4---50m-contig-11874_pt1 | contig 26561 bp, 32 predicted proteins | sample MGYA00260347_ERZ794907 | MGnify/ENA metagenome assembly ERZ794907 | reverse complement strand
ACTTACAACCCTTTGACTAAAGTTTACAAACTCGAAGACGATGTTAGTGTGAATTATCTATGCCACTACCAAAAATAGCGAAATAGCTTCGTCTTTTTCTATTTTACGGCGTTAGATTAGCGAAAGTTTTCAATCACATATAATATGATATGCTCAATCAAGATTTTAACCATTCGCCTTGTCAAAAAAAATACTTGCTATTTAAAATGAAAAGAATATTAGGTACTTTACTATTAACTATAAGTTTGTCGGTCAGCGCCCTATCTCCTAACGAAATGCTGGTGATTGTCGGTGCGGTGAAATATTACAATAAAAATTGCGCAGGTCTGAATCCAGCGGGTGCAATGCGGATGAATAAGGGGCTTAAAAGATTTAAGATGCACACAACACCAGTTCCCATTTTAGAAAAACACCCAATGGCAGTTTCAGGCTATCAAACAGCAGAAAAATTTGGTTGTGAAGGGACAAAACGAGAAGCTTATAAGGCAGGCTTTGGTGAGTATATATACTAATTGTTAATTGTGTGTGTTAACAAAATACTTGTTTAATTTTGTATTCTGAAAGCAATCTTGAGTCTGTTTGTTTTGTATTGGCAACAGCCTTTGATGTTAAACGAGTATTTTTTTATTCTACAAGGCGGATTTCCGAAAGTTTGATTGAGCATAGATAAAATTATGTGATTGAAAACTTTCGGTAATCTAACACCGTAGAATGAAGAAAGACGACGTTTAACACTCTAAGATGACGAATGCTACCGCATTAACCTTCTCATCAGATAAACTCAGATGTGCTTGTTTAATACCTTTATCGACAAGGTATAGGCGCAATTTTTCACTGGGGATAAAATAAGGCTTACCATTTTCATTGTTGCGAATGGTTAAATCTTGGAAACCGACAATCTTACCGATACCTGTACCTAAGGCCTTGGCAAAAGCCTCTTTGGCAGCAAAACGCTTGGCACAATAAGCGGCGCTGTCGCCTTTATTGGCAAATAGCGCTTGCTCATGTTCGGATAATACGCGCTGAATAAAGGCTTGTTTATTTTTTGCCAAAATATTGGCAACACGCTCAATGCTAACAATATCAGTACCTACGCCATAAATCATGCTCGCGCCTCCAGCATTAAATCTTTCATTTCGCGGGTAGCGGTCTCTAAGCCGACAAATACTGCGCGAGCAATAATAGAATGCCCGATATTGAGTTCTACAATCTCAGGCAATTGTGCAATGGCTGTGGTGTTTTCTAAGGTTAGTCCGTGTCCTGCATTCACTTGCAAACCCATTGAATGTGCATAAGTTGCCATGTTCTTGATGCGTTCAAATTCGGCTTCTTGCTCAGCACCTTGGGTATCGGCATAATGCCCGGTATGCAGCTCAATCACAGGTGCGCCGCATTCTTTAGCTGCATCAATTTGCGCTTTATCGGCATCAATAAAAAGTGATACGCTTATGTTGCTTGCTGCAAGCTTTGCACAAACATCACGCATTCTAGGGATTTGGCTTGCCACCTCTAAGCCACCTTCAGTGGTGAGTTCTTCACGTTTTTCTGGTACTAAGCAACAATCTTGAGGTTTAATTTTGCCAGCAATCGCAACCATTTCATCCGTGGCTGCCATTTCTAAATTCATCTTGGTGCTAAGTTGCTCGCGCAAAACAGCCACATCAGCGTCTTGAATATGGCGTCTGTCTTCACGCAAATGCAACGTAATGCTGTCTGCACCCGATTTTTCACACAATAGCGCACCCTCTATAGGTGAGGGATACTGGGTACCTCTGGCTTGTCTAAGTGTGGCTATATGGTCAATATTAACGCCTAAATAAATACTCATTCCGTCCTATTGTTTGTAAAAAACAATGCGCGACTTTGCAAGGGTTTATTACCCAATAGTAATTGCAATCTCGCTCTGTTCAAATCTCTGCATCGTTTTAATTGCTCAGCATCTGGCATGTCTAATATGTCTTGTGCCAACATGCACAAAATTGTGCTTCCCGATATTTTACCTATCTCGCTACGCATAAAACCAGATTGCGCTTGATATTCATAATAAGCCGTTTGTACAATACTATCACCATTTATATCCTCTGCCAAATCGTGCCCATAGCCCAGCTCAGACAACAGCGCATTTTCAAACAATCTAAGCGACCAGTGTCTTTGCTGAACTTCCAAATGGGTAATTTTGCTGATAAATTTTCTATAAACTTTAAATAAATCAATGTGTGGGTCATGCTCTTGCATGAGACGTGCAATCAATTCATTGGTATATATCCCCAATATCAGCACTTCCCCTTGTAAGTTTCTTGGCTCATCGTCTGCTTCCCAAGTTGTTAGTGTTTTAAGCTCGCCCTTACCTGAAAAGGAAATTTTCATGTGTTGAAACATTTGCAAAGGGGTTTTTGATTTACGCAAACCTCGACCAACGAGTCGAATCTTGCCGTGCTCTTGGGTAAAAAAATCTAACAGTAAAGAAGAATCCTTAAAAGCCCTACGATGAATCAGAAAAGCAGGCGTTAAGTTAATTTTAGTCATACCCCAATGAAGCGAGCGAGCGTTTGTCATCAGACCAACCTTGTTTAACTTTAACCCAAAGTTTTAAGAACACTTTGCGTTGCAAAAAGCCCTCAATGCTTTGACGAGACTCGCTTCCAATGAGTTTTAACATCTCACCCTTATTGCCAATGACAATACTTTTTTGTGAGGGCTTGTCAACAAAAATTCTGGCAGCAATTCTTTGCATTTCACCGTCTAACTCGTATTGTTCAATCTCAACGGTCAAATCATAAGGCAGTTCATCGGTTAAATGACGCATGAGCTTTTCACGAATAAACTCAGCCACAACAAACTTTTCACTTCTATCTGTTACATAGTCGGCATCAAAAATATTATCCTGCTCTGGTAAGTGTTTTAGGATTATTGCACGCAACGCTTGCGTGTCTGGCTTGTTAAATGCTGAGAGTGGGAACAAATCGTTTGCCTGATATTTTTTGCCAATTTCTCCCAAGAAAGGTAAAACCGCCCTTTTGTCTCTAAATTTATCAATCTTATTGACGCACAAAATAACGGGCGCCTGCGCTTTTGACACATGCTCTAAAACACGGGCGTCTTCTTTGGTCCATTTGCCAGCCTCAACCAACCACAAAATCACATCCACATCGTTAATACTTGAGCTTGCTGCCCTATTCATATAAGCATTAATCGCCTTGGCATTGCCAATATGCATACCCGGTGTATCAACAAAAACCATTTGATAGTCCTCTCTGGTATCAATCGCATGAATACGGTGGCGTGTGGTTTGTGGTCGGTGTGAAGTGATAGAAAGTTTTTGACCAATAAGTTCATTGGTTAAGGTTGATTTACCCACATTTGGACGGCCTATCACTGCAATGAACCCCGCCTTATGTGTCATGACACCCTCTTGTCTTTTAATTTTTCTAATAACACTTCAGCGCACATTTGCTCTGCACGCTTAATGCTTTTTGCTTCTTGTTCAACTTGTATGGATTGGTCTTTAAGCAGGCAGTTCACCGTGAATTTTGCATTGTGGTCCTTACCCGTGGTTTTAACCAATTGATATTTTGGCAGGGTTTGTCCAAATTTTTGTAAACGCTCTTGTAATTGTGTTTTGAAATCCTTAAGTGTGTCACTTGGGTTGATTTCATCTATGTATTCTTTGAATAGATCCAAGATAACTGCATTCACAACATCAAAGCCTGCCTCTAAGAAAATAGCACCTAAAATGGCCTCTACTGCATCAGCTTGGATAGATTTTCGATTATGCCCACCACTTTTTAACTCACCAGAACCTAAAATCAATAGACCCGATAATTCGAGTTTAACGGCAATTAATGCAAGTGTTTTTCCCCTAACAACATAGGATTTAAATCGAGACAACTTGCCTTCAGCAATATCTGGAAAACGCTTATACAATTCACGAGAGACCACAGCACCCAAAACACTGTCACCCAAAAACTCTAGGCGTTCATTATTGCCCTTGCCAATACTGCGATGTGTCAACGCCTGCTTTAATAAAGCAATATCCTTAAATTGATAATTGATTTTTTTCTGTAATTCTTTCATTGTCTATATATAATTAACACCATTATTAAAACCCAATCACCGCTATGTTTTGGCAAGAAGATATTAAAGAAGAACATTTTACGCTTCCTGATACAATCCAAGATGCTGTATTCAATATTCACGCCAAAATTTTACCCATTGACCATGCTTATTTGCTTTCTCAAGCGCTACTCAAACATCTGCCTTGGCTTGAAAAAGTCAATGCTGGGGTGTTTGATATCAGTGTTGCCGATGGCAATGGCTGGGAGCAAGACCACGAGTTTGGTTTTTACTATCCGTCTAAACGCTCCAAACTCAGCATTAGAATACCCAAAGAACGATTAGATGAAGTGGCAATTTTAGCGGGAAAGACATTGGATTTAGGTGACTATGAAATTAATGTGGTTAAGGTTTTAAAACCTAAATTAATGAGCGATATGCAAATTGTGTTTGCCAAACATATTGCTTGTGATGAAAATGCTGACGAAGAGGTCTTTTTGCAGTCTGCATTCACACAACTGCAAATACTGGGTATTCAGCCCAAAAAAATGATGGCAGGTCTAAAACGTAAAATAACCACACCAGAGGGTGTTATTCACACACGCTCTTTGATGGTGGCTGATCTTAGGAAAGTAGAATCTGTCAAACTCCAAGAAGTGGGTATTGGTGAACACCGCCTACTTGGCTGTGGATTATTTTTGCCACAAAAAGGCATTGAAAGTGTTGATGCGGTCTAATAACAGAGCACTTAAAAACAAATCTTAATAAATTCTAAAACGCCTTGTCGAGGCTAAGCGCAAAATTTGCATTGCATTAATTTTGGGGTTACAATCAACCCATGCGTGTTGTATTGCTTATATTTTCTTTGTGTTTCTCATTAAGTTCTACCGCCCAAGAGGCGGTTAAACAAGGGGATTTTTTAGGCGCAAAAATCGTGGAATCTTTGCCTGATTGGCTTAAAACAAGTTTTATGGATTTCTCTGAAGATTTAGAAGAGGCGAATGATGAAGGACGCCATGTGATGATTTATTTTCATCAAAATGGCTGTCCTTATTGTGCAAAATTGGTCGAAGATAATTTTCACGATGAAGCCTTGGTTGCTAAACTGAAAAAGCATTTTGATGTGATTGAAACCAATATGTGGGGTGATAAAGAACTCACCGATTGGACAGGCAAAACCTTTAGCGAAAAAGAATTTGCCGCACACATGAAAATTCAATTTACCCCTACGCTTATTTTTCTAAACCCTCAAGGTAAAGTGTTGCTTAGACTTAATGGCTATCAGTCGGTCAAGAAAATGCATGCCACACTGGATTATATTGCCAGTAAAGCCTACCTAAAAACTTCTTACGCCAGTTATCTTAATGAATTAAAACAAAATAAAAAAGGCAAACTTAATTTACATCCAATTTTTAGCTTAGGACCACACTTATTAACACGCAGTGAAAAATTACCGGCAGAAAAGCTTTTAGCGGTATTTTTCGAAGAACCAAACTGTAAATCGTGTGATTTATTTCATGCTGAGTTGATGTCATTAAAACAAACACAGGCACATTTAAAACAAATGCAAGTGGTGCGCTTTAATGCCTTGTCTAATGAAAGATTGATAACACCCTCAGGTAAGCGCACCACCGCTAAAGATTGGTACGAAGCGCTAAAACTTACCTATAAACCCGCTGTTGTATTCTTTAATAAAACTGGTGATGAAATTATTCGTAAAGATGCCTATTTTAAAAGTTATCATTTTCACAGCATGATGGAGTACGCTCTAACAGGTGCTTATAAAACTCAGCCCAGCTTTCAGCGTTATATCGAACATAAGTCTGACCTACTAAGAGAACAAGGCATTACGGTTGATATTTGGAAGTAAAACCTAAACTGTAAACGGGTATTTTATGGCTGGATGATGCTGGTAATCAAGCAGTTCAAAATCATCCATCGTTACCCAGGTTTCTAAATCTTGCAAGGTTTTAATCTCTGGGTTTATTTTAAGTTTTGGCAGTGGCAAGGGCTCGCGATTGAGTTGCTCTTGTTTAAAAATCTCAACTTGATTTTCGTACAGATGTACATTGGATAAATGATGACGCATTTTTTTGGCTTTCTTGCCGGTAATTTGTGCAGTAATTAGCAATAAAAATGCCACTTGAAAATGATTAAAAGGCTGCCCTAAAGCGTAATCACTACTACGCTGATAGCTTTCAAGATATAAGTCATCACCCAATAGATTGAAGTGGTGCGTGTGCATGCAGGCTGGCAAACAAGCACGATGAATTAAATTGGGATGATTAAACGTTAATATTTCACGCCTATCATCAATACCCTGAGACAGATCAGTAACAATTTTTTTATATTGATCAAGGGGCTCGTCGTCTTTAATACCTGGAAAAGCACGGCCAATCACACCATAGCAAAGCCCCATATCATCTTCGCCTTTTCTGTGTGGATTATTAAGCCATGCCTCGTTTTCATTGGCATTAGCGTTCCAAGTATTACAGCCCAAGGCTCTAAATTGTGCCGCACTCTGGTAGCCACGAATATAGCCCAACATTTCAGCAATGGCTGATTTCCAAAAAAGCTTTTTAGTGGTAACGACAGGAACAGTACCGGTGGATAAGTCATGTTCAAAGGTTGTGCCAACAATAGCCAATGTTTTTTGTTTGGTGCGGGCATTTGATAACCACACGCCTTCATCTAAAATTCTCTTGCCAATATCAATATATGCTTTCATTTTTATTGTTTGCTTTTAAAAGTAGATAAACACCCAAAATAACCATCGGCAAACTTAATAATTGCCCCATCGTCAGCCAGCCAAATGCCAAATAGCCCAATTGTACATCTGGCACTCTAACAAATTCAATTATAAATCTAAACGTACCATATAGCATTAAAAAGAGCGCAGATTGTGTCATTGGTGCACGAGGTTTGTTGCTGACTACCCATAAAACCACAAACAACACCAAGCCCTCTAAAAATGCTTCATACAGTTGCGAAGGATGCCGTGCAACGCCTTGTTCCTGAATATAGAGCCCAAATGGACTGGTGGTTACCTTGCCCCAAAGTTCGTTGTTAATAAAGTTGCCCAATCGACCAAAACCCAAACCTAATGGCACCAATGGCGCAACAAAATCCATGGTTGTGAAAAACGTTTTGTTATACTTGCGATTAAACAGCACCATCGCCAGCAACACCCCTAAAAAACCACCATGAAAAGACATACCCCCATCTTGCAAAGCAAAAATAGACAGTGGATCTGACAAGAAACTAGGCAAATTATAAAACAACATATAGCCGATGCGACCCCCAAAAACAACCCCTATGGCGCCGTAGAAAATCATATCTTCTACCTGTTGTTTGTTCCAGTTGTCTAAGCGCTTAGTACGATGAGTTGCCAACAAATAAGCACTCAAAAAAGCCAACAAATACATGATGCCATACCAATAAATCTGAACAAAACCTAAGTCTAATGCAATCGGATTAATATCGGGATATGTCATGTATTTATTTTGGGTTAATTTGGTGCGCTCGAGGTGATTTGAACACCCAACATTTGGCTTCGGAGGCCAAGACTCTATCCAATTGAGCTACGAACGCAGATAGATTGTGCCAAAGTATTCAGATTAGTTTTCTTCAGAACAGAAAACCGCTTGCATATTGGCAACTAATTTTAAAATTTTTGCATCTTTTACCTTGCATAAAATTTTGTTACCATCACGTCGTGATTCAATAATATCTTTGGTTCTAAGGATGTCAATATGCTGAGAAATATTAGATTGAGAAGAACCAACTTGCTCCACAATCTCCAATACTGGTAATTCATCTCCTTTCAACGCACACAAAATCTTTAAACGCAATGGGTGTGCCATTGCCTTTAGCGCCTTAGTTGCCTTATCAATATCTTCTTCTTTTTCTAATAAAATCATTATATTTTGTTTGTTTTTTAAAGTCTACCAAGCATACCATAGATGCCATACCTTCTTACTTTAATCAACACCATTCTTTGGTAGTAGTTAATTAAAGAATCATGTTGTAATGCGACATCAAAAATCTGCCATTTGCCTGATTTGTTTTTATGGAAAGACAAATCAACATTCAGTCCATATCTGGAGTAACCTTTGGCATTCAGTCTAACAACAACCATATTACCGCCTCTCATTGGTCTTGCAGAGATAAAATCCAATGAGCCTGAGCGTCCTTGTGCTAACTTTTCTAATAAGGTGCTAACAACATTTTGCTTTAATGAATTAGAAAAATATTTGACTTCTTCATCATTTAAACTCACATGGCTTGCTGATAAAACTTCATCAGCAATATGGTCAAAATCAAATAATGGTGTAATTTCTTGATTAACAAGGAAGCCCATCATTTGGGGCGAATAGGTTGTTGCGCTGGTTAATTGATTGAGTTTAACAATCGTTGTTTGTATTGTTTTAACAGGGCTGTCTTCCGATACTTCATCAGCTGACGTACCGTCATGAGTGGTAAAACTGTCCTCATAAGATTTATTGTTATTATTATTGTAAGCAAACACAAGTGATGGCATCAATAGGCCAAGGGTTAATAAAATTGCATTTGTTTTTTTCATATCTTTCTCCGTTATCCAGTAAATAAAACAAGTAAAATCCATAAAATATGTTGCTATTATATATATTTCAAACTCTTATTTAAACGAATAATTATATTATGATTATCTTAAATTCTTTAAAACACTCATTATTTTTAATATTCTTTTCAGTTATCTTCGCGCTTAGCGCCTGTAACGCTAAAGAAGAAGACACGGAAAGTAAAAAACTAACTGTCAAAGAAAGGCAAAATTTAGAAGCTTTTTTTAGTGATCTTGAAGCATTTACCCAAGTTTATAGTCATATAAAGAGATTGTATGTAGAAGATGTTGACAATAAAGAACTGTTTACCAACGCTGTTAAAGGCATGGTAAATGGTCTGGATCCACACTCAACTTACTTAGAACCCAAAGAGCAGAAGACTTTATTAGAAAATGCATCAGGTAAATTTGGTGGCTTGGGTATTGTGATTAGTAAAAAAGATGACGCTATTCAAGTTATCTCCCCAATCGATGACACGCCCGCCTATAGGGCTGGTATTCAAGCAGGTGATAAAATTGTGAAAATCGGCAATAAGCCTGTTAGCGGTATGTCATTAGAAGATGGTGTTGAGTTGATGCGTGGTAAGCCAGGTACTGATATTGAAATCACCGTTTTGCGTAAAAACACAAAGCCGTTCGTGGTTAAGATTACACGTGAAATCATCACCATTACTTCTGTTAAAGGCTACTTACTTAAAGATGGTATCGCCTATGTTCGTGTCTCTAGCTTTCAAAAGCCAAGCACAAATTTACTACGCAAAACGCTTGAACGTTTGGCTGACGAAAATAAAGGCGACTTAAAATCATTGATTCTTGATTTGAGAAACAATCCAGGAGGCGTTCTTGAGGGTGCTATTGATATTTCTGATATGTTTCTTGATAATACTGATTTAATTGTTTACACCAAGAGTCGGTTAGAAAATGGTAACAGCAAATTTGCCGCCACTTCGGGTGATATATTAAAAGGTGCGCCAATGGTGGTTTTAATCAATGAAGGCTCTGCCTCGGCTTCAGAGATTGTTGCTGGCGCTCTACAGGATCATAAGCGCGCAATCATTATGGGTGACACTTCATTTGGTAAAGGCTCAGTACAAACTATTTTGGATCTTGAAGGCGGTTATGGACTTAAAATTACGACCGCAAGATACTACACGCCAAACGGCCGCTCTATCCAGGCCAAGGGCATTGTGCCTGATATTAAACTGAAAAATATCAGTTTAGAAAATGAAAAAGAAGAAGAGATAAGCAGCGCTAAAGAAAGTGATTTAAATGGACACTTAGAGGTTGAAAGCCCTACTGAATTATCTTCTAAAGAGATTTTAGATGCACAAGAAAAAAATAAAACAGAAGCAGATAAAAAAATACTTGAAAGGCTTGAAAAAGATTATTTTGTGCACGAAGCAAGCAACTTACTTAAGGCGCTAACGGTGTTAAAAAAATAATGGCAGTCACCCTTTCAGTTGCCAACCAAAAAGGTGGCGTTGGCAAGACCACCACTGCAGTCAATTTAAGTGCTGCGCTCAAAACTATTAATAAGCGTGTACTGATGATTGACATTGACCCGCAAGGTAATGCAACTATGGGTTGTGGGATTGATAAACACGACCTAAAAAACGCTACTTGTGAGTTGTTGTTAGGTGAATGCAGTATTGAAGAAGCTATTGTTCGTTCAGAAACAGTGGGTATTGATGTTATTCCCTCTAACACTGATTTAATTGCCGCTGAGATTGCCTTGGTAAAAAACGGCAATTCAGAATATTTACTAAAAGAGGCACTTGCCAAAGTTCAAGCGCAATATAATTATATTATTATTGACTGCCCGCCTTCATTAAACATGCTGACTATTAATGCGTTCACTGCATCTGACGGTATTCTTATTCCAATGCAATGTGAATACTATGCACTAGAAGGCCTTAGCGCACTCATACAAACCATTGAAAAAATTCAGGCAACAACCAACCCTGATTTAGAAATTACTGGCTTAGTAAGAACCATGTATGACACACGTAATCGATTGTCTAACGAAGTGTCGGTACAATTGCAACAATATTTTTCACAGAAAGTATTTAAAACTATCATTCCTAGAAATGTAAAATTAGCAGAAGCACCCAGTTTTGGTCGTTCGGCAATTAATTATGCAAGATCTTCCAAGGGTGCAATTTCTTATGTTTCATTAGCAAGTGAAATTGTTAGAAAAACAAAAACGGTATAAGATATGGCAAATTCTTCAAAATTAGGGCGCGGATTAGATATTTTACTAGGGCAAGGCTCTAGCAGCAAGCAATCCGACAGCGATCTAAAAACGTTGGGCATTAACGAATTACAACGTGGTCAATTTCAACCTAGGGATGACGTTGACCCAGATACCTTAAATGAACTTGCCAACTCAATCTCAGCACAAGGTATTATTCAACCGCTGGTTGCACGTAAGATTAGCTACGATAAATATGAAATCATCGCTGGTGAGCGACGTTGGCACGCTGCCAAAATTGCTGGACTGAGTGAAGTTCCCGTTATTGTTCGTGAGATTGACGATCAGGTTGCCTTGGCGATTGGTCTGATTGAAAATATTCAACGTGAAGCACTCACACCGCTTGAAGAAGCCAAGGCACTACGACAGTTAATTGAAGATTTTAAGATGACACATGAAGAAATTTCTCATGTGGTTGGTCGTTCTCGTTCTAGCGTGAGCAATTTAATTCGTTTGTTGCAACTTGGTGACGGTGCAAAGCAATTACTCAGCAATGGCGACATAGAAATGGGTCATGGGCGTGCCTTGTTATCACTCAGTGAGAATCAACAACTTGAAGTTGGCAATCAAATTGTACAAAAATCTTTGTCTGTGCGCCAAACAGAAGAACTGGTTAAAAGAGTGTTAAATCCAAAACCGGTTAAATCTAATGTTGTTGAGCCACATATTAAGGCACATATTGACGCTTTAAGTCAAAAACTTAGTTCAAAAACTGAGATTAAAAACAACGGTAACAAAGGTAGAATTATTATTCATTATCAGTCTGAAGATGAACTTAATGACATCTTAAAGCGCATCAACTAATCAATTACCCCGTTACGACCAAAAGTAAAAGTTTTCAGCGACTCCCATCTATTGGGCCCAGATAAAACACCACCGATATCACCATGTGCCCAAATATAAAAGGCTCTACCAACAATATACTCCTCAGGTACAAAACCCCAAAAACGACTGTCGCTACTGTGATTTCGATTGTCACCCATCACGAAATAATGCCCTTCAGGAACAATCAACCTAACACCACGAGAATTAACATTAGGATGCAATAAAACATCATGTGGTTTATTGTCTAATAACTCACGATAATGCTGATGTCCGGTCATTTCAATGCCCTTCTCAATACCAGTATAAGTGCCAATTCTTTGGTATTCAACCTGCTTGCCATTGATGGTTAATTTATCATCAATATATTCAATTCTGTCGCCTGGGATGCCAATCACACGCTTGATAAAATCTGCGCCTTTATAGTTTTCTTGTTGTTCATAGTTAGGATACCTAAATACCACCACATCGCCCCGTTGCGGGTCGCCAATATCCAGTAATTCAGTATTTGAAACAGGTAAGTGAATGCCATAAGAGATTTTATCTACCAACAAGAAGTCATAAGTTAAAAAGGTTGGCATCATTGAGTTTGATGGAATCCTAAAAGGCTCTGCAAGAAAACCTCTAAGTGCAAAAACCAATAATAATACTGGATAAAATTCTGCCGCTAATTGCACCACTTTAGGACGATTTAAATACTTTTCTGATTTATTGAGCCTCAAAAAACAGACAAAATATAACCACTTTGCCAATAAAGATTTTTTTTCTGATACTACATTAACTTCTGCCCCACCCATAAAAAAATGATCAACAAGTACAACAACAAAAGCCAAAATTAGAAATGCTGCCAAATAAGCAGAAACATCCCAAGCGAAAAATGACGAAGCATTCTCAATAGTCATGATAAAAAAAGGAAATCAATAAAAATGGTATTATATAATACTGACTTTATTATTATTCAACATATGGAGGAAACAAATGGCATTAGCTGATTTAGAGAGAGACGACCATGGTTACTTGGTTGACCTTAACCAATGGGATGAGAGTATTGCTGTAGAACTTGCAGCAGAAGAAAATGTTAATTTAACAGACGAAAGCTTTAAACTCATCAATTTCTTACGAGATGAATATATTAATAATAACGCTAACCAACCTAATGAGCGCAACATGGTTAAAGGTTTAAAAGGCGACTGGGATGGCAAACTAACCACCAAAGAACTTTATACACTTTTTCCAAAAGGTCCCGCTAAACAAGCAGGAAAAATTGCAGGCTTGCCTGAAACCAAACGCAAAGGTGGCTATTGATATAATGGTTAATGGTTAATGGTTAATGGTTAATGGTTAATGGTAAGGCAATTCCTGCTTGCTGCTTTTTTGCAAGAAGGTTTTGCCTTACTAAATTATCTTACTAAATCTCTATCAATTTCATACCTGCAGCATTTGCCAATTCAACAAAATTAGGAAATGAGGTCTTAACATTATCTACGCCATTGATTTCGATGTTGTGTGCGCATCTCAATGATGCCACAGCAAAAGACATTGAGATACGATGATCATGATGTGACTCAATAATATCTGTTGGTTTTTGGAAAGTGCCCCCTTGAATCTTAATACCATCTTCCAATACTTGGTTTTGAATACCAAGAATAGTTAAGCCGTCTGCCATTACCTGAATGCGATCACTCTCTTTAACACGCAATTCTTTTGCGCCTGTTAAAATTGTTTCGCCTTGCGCGCAACTTGCTGCAATAAATATTGCTGGAAATTCATCAATAGCAAGTGGCACTAACGCTTCTGGGATATGAATGCCTTTTAACGGCGATGATTGAATACGAATATCGGCCAATAATTCACCACCAATTTCTCGCTTATTTTCTAAAGTCAACTTAGCGCCCATCAATTGCAAAATATCAATAACACCAGTGCGTGTTGGATTAATATTCACCCCTTCTAAAGTAATATCTGCATCTGGTGCAATGGCGGCTGCCACCATAAAAAATGCCGCTGAGGATATATCGCTGGGCACTTGAATCTTTGTTGCGTTGAGCTTACCGCCACCGCCCAGACACATTTTGTTATTTTTTACCTCTACCGCATACCCAAAGCCTTTAAGCATTCGTTCGGTGTGGTCGCGTGTGGTTTCTGGCTCTGTGACACAGGTCTTACCTTGTGCGTATAGACCTGCCAACAAGACACAAGATTTTACTTGTGCCGATGCCACTGGTAAATCGTAATCAATGCTGTTCAGTGGTTGTGCGCCTTTAATTTTTAATGGTGGCTTGCCTTCATTGCTGTGAATCACTGCACCCATTTGAGTTAATGGATCAATCACTCTAGCCATTGGTCGCTTAGAAAGCGATTCATCGCCAATAAGCTCACTGTCAAAAGATTGCGCTGCCAGAATGCCAGACATTAGGCGCATCGAAGTGCCAGAATTACCTAAATCAAGTGCAGAACTGGGTTGTTTAAGTCCATGCAAACCAACGCCATGAATAGTGACTTTGTCGCCATCTCGCTCAATCTTAACCCCCATTTTTTGAAAAGCTTCAAGTGTGGCTAAGGCATCTTCACCTTGTAAAAAGCCGCTGACCTTAGTGGTGCCTTCTGCCAATGAGCCCAACATAATGCTACGATGTGAGATAGATTTATCCCCTGGCACTTTTAATGTACCTGATAATTTTTTGCTGGGTTGAGCAATAAACTTACTCATAGATTATTCACCCATTCATCTCTAGTGCTTCTTGCTTTTATAAACAATTGCTCTATTTCTTGTGTCTTACCGGCTTTAATCAAATCCGACAACTTGTCCAAGCTTTGCTGAAAGCCTGCAATATGTTTGACGATTTCATCCGGATTATTAAGACAAATATCACGCCACATTGCGCTGTCTGATGAGGCGATACGTGAAAAATCTTTAAAACCACCTGCGGCATAATCCAATGCATTGGAGTTACTCTCAATTAAATAATCCATCAATGAAAATGCCAACATATGTGGTAAATGCGACGTCATTGCTAATAAATCATCGTGTGTTGTGTCATTCATAATTTCTACCTTTGCGCCTAGTGTTTGCCAATATTCGCTCACACACTTAATCGCTTGTTTGTTGGCATTATTCTCTGGTGTAAGAATAACGCGCTTGTTATTAAATAAATTGGCGTCTGCTGCTATAACGCCATTTTTTTCCTTGCCAGCAATCGGGTGTGCTGGAATAAAGTTTTCAGGCACAGCGCCAAATACCTCTTTAGCGCTCGTAATGACACTACCTTTGGTGCTACCCACATCAGAAATAATAACGTTCTCAGTAATATGAGGCTTAATCATTTCAAGAATGTTTTTAAAGCTGTTCACAGGTGTGGCGATAAGCACTAGGTTTACATCAGACAAGGCTTGTGCAATGTCTAAACTGTAAGTATCAATCACGCCTAAATCTTGTGCTTGTTGTAAATGCGCTTCATTTCTGCCAAAGCCAACAATATTAAGTTGCTGGGATTTTTTAGATTTACTTTTCAATCCAAGTGCAAATGAGCCGCCAATCAGTCCAACGCCAATAATACATATTTTATTCATAAGACAGATTTTAGCGTAGTGAGGAATTTTTCATTCTCATTTTTTGTGCCAACAGAAACTCTTAAATAGCCTTGCATTTCCACAGGACGCACAATAAAGCCTTTCTCTAATAGGGCTTGATAGATGACGCTTGGTTCGTCTACCTTAACAGCAATAAAATTTGCTGACGATGGAATATAAGACAAACCCAAGGCTTCAAACCCACTGGCAAGTTGCGCTAAGCCTTGCTTGTTCGATAGTACAGAGCGCTGTAAAAAGTCTTTGTCTGCTAAAGCAGCAAGTGCTGCGCTCTGTGCGATATGATTGACATTAAAAGGCTGGCGAACGCGATTTAAATAATCGGCAATCTCACTACTGGAAAGTGAATAACCCACGCGCAGACCTGCCAAACCATAAGCTTTGGAAAAAGTACGAGTAATCACCAAATTGTCAAACTCTTGTAGCCAAGCAATGGTATTGTCTTCGCTGTCTAAATATTCAATATAAGCTTGATCCAACACCACAATAATAGAACGTGGCACTTGGGATAAAAACTCATAAACGGCGCCCTCTTCTAACAACGTACCCGTTGGATTATTGGGGTTGGCAATAAAAATCAACTTGGTTTTATCGGTAATTGCTAAGCGCATGGCTTCTAAATCATGACCAAAGTTCTTGGCAGGTGTCACAACCGCCTTAGCACCTAATGCTTTGGTGGCTAAAGGATAAACCACAAAAGCGTACTGTGAAAAAATAACCTCATCACTTGCCTGACACACACTGATTCTGGCGAGTAATTCTAAAAGATCGTTAGAGCCATTACCCAAGGTAATTTGTTCCGCTGAAAGCGACAAATGTTTAGAAATTGCTTGTTTAAGCTCAAAACCGTTGCCATCAGGATAGCGCCCTATTTCTTGCATTGCTTGCTCAATGGCTGTACGCACTTTATTACTAACTGGCAAGGGATTTTCATTACTGGCAAGTTTTACAACCGCATCTAAACCCAACTCACGTTGCAATTCGCTAATGGGTTTTCCACCTTGATAGGGGCTTAGAGAAAGTATAGAATCACAAATATTCATATTATTTGTTCATTCAAAACTGGATAGACTTTAGCAATTTGACTAAAATCCTTATCATTGTGCAATAAAATTAAGTCATTTTCAATAGCGCATTGAGCAATCAAACAATCTACAGTAGAACGAATTGTGATGCCTTGCTTGCGACAATTAAAGTAAATTTTTGCAGCTTGTTCATAACTTTTTACAGCGCTTTCAAAATCATAAAAAGGTTGTTTTGAAAGATATGATTGGTATAAATTAAAATTATCTTGGCTATTTGCCCCTTGTAAAACTTCCATGTAAACCAATAGTGTGAGCCCAGATTGCTTTAGGGCAATACACTTATCAATTTCATCGCTGGTCTTATCGTTTAAAAAATCAATCCAAACTGAAGAATCTATTAAATACACAATAATTACTTATTCAGGCTGGACTACTTGAATTCTGGCAAATCTTGATTACGTAAAACCTTGTAGTCATAATCCTTATGAATACCGCCCACCCCCTTTAAATCCATAATATCAGGCTCTTTGCGCTTGGCGATAAATTCCCTAATTGCGATATCAATCAGTGCCCTTTTGGTTTTGATGTGTCCAATATCCATGGCTTCTCGCACTATTTTTTCATCTAAAACCACATTAGTACGGTGCATAGTCGTTTGCATAATTATTTCTTGATTGTTAACTTGATGTGTATTTTAACACAAAGAATGTGTATTTATCTTTATAAGATATCTCTATAAAACAGTCACTGGGTAAGAGCCTAAAACGTTCATCTTTAACACTTTTTGAGCAACCTGATCTAAAGCACTCTGCACATGCACTTGCTGTTGATGCCCTTCAATATCAATCAAAAATAAATATTCCCACTTCACACTAGGTATTGGATGACGTGCAAGTTGTAATATATTAATGCCTCCCTCCTTGAAAGGAGACAATAAGTCAAACAATGTGCCTGCTTCGTGCTTGGCAACGACCAACAAAGAAGTTTTGTCTTCACCTGAAGGTGCAACATCTTCCTTGCCTATCACTAAAAAGCGCGTGATATTGCCAGTTTTGTCTTCAATATTTTTGGCAACACGTTCTAAATCGTACAAGCCAAGTGCTGCCTCTGATGCAATTGCTGCAGCATTTGGCTCGTCTTTTACGAGCCGCGCTGCCAGTGCATTTGATGCGACAGATTTAAGCTCTACTTTTGGATAATGGTTTTTTAGCCAACGCCCACACTGATCAAGTGCTTGCTGATGTGCATAAATCACTTTAATATCCTTGGATTGATCTGCCATCATCAGTTGATGGTGTATGGAAATTTCAACCTCACCACAAATTTTCAAGTTTTGAGAATAGAGCATATCAATGGTCGCACCAATCACACCATTAGAGGAATTTTCAATAGGCACAACACCATAGTTCGCATTGCCTTTTTCCACTTCTTGGAAAATCTCATCAATGCTACCACAGTCTAAAGCTGATACCGCATGTCCAAAGTGCTTGAGCGCAGCTTCTTGCGTAAAGGTGCCTTCAGGTCCAAGATAAGCAACATTAACACCTTGCTCAAGCGCAAGGCAAGCTGACATAATTTCACGAAAGATATGCGCCATGTCTTTGTCTTTAACCAAGTTATTATTACGCTCAATAATACTACGCAACACCTGTGCTTCACGCTCTGGACGATAGAAACTGCTATTGTCTCTCGTGACTCTTTTAACCTCTGCAACCGCAGACGCAAGTTCAGCGCGTTCGCCAATCAGTGACTGAATTTTCTTATCCAGCGCATCTATTTCAACTCTTAATTTTTCCAGTTCTTTGGCCATGTTTTATTGTTATAGGGCTCTTACTTTTAAGATGCCTTCAACCTGTGTTAAATTATTAACTACTGTATCAGAAACTCCCCCTTCTATGTCAACTAAAGTGTAAGCAACTTCTTCTCTTGATTTGTTTAGCATATCAACAATATTAGCACCTGCATCGGCCAATATGGTTGAAATTTGACCCACCATATTTGGGATATTTTTATGTGCAATGGTTAAACGAGAGCCAACTGTCCTAGGCATTTTTGTCTCTGGAAAATTAACTGAATTGACGATATTGCCATTTTCAAGATAATCTTTGACTTGGCGCGCCACCATAATGGCACAGTTGTCTTCTGCCTCAGCGGTTGATGCACCCAAATGTGGCAATGCAATCACCCTGTCGTGGTTTTTCTTATCATCAATCGGGAAATCCGTCACGTAATATTTAACTTTACCTGCTTCAAGTGCATCAATTAAAGCCTCTTCATCGATAATGCCGTCTCGTGCAAAATTTAAAATTGTTGCACCCGCTGGCAACAAATCAATACGGGCTTTGTTTAATAGATTTTTTGTGCCTTCTACCAAAGGTACGTGAAAAGACACAAAATCACTTTGTGAAAACAATTCGTCAACACTCAAAGCTTGTTCCACTTCTGATGAGAGTTTCCAGGCACTTTTAATGGTGATGCTTGGATCAAAACCAATAACCTTCATGCCCAATGCATTAGCCGCATTGGCGATTTGCACACCAATGGCACCCAAACCGACAATGCCTAAAGTTTTGCCTGGCAATTCTGAACCTGCATAATTTTTCTTACCATCCTCTACGGCAGTTTTTAAATTATCAAGTGCTAGATTATTGACATAATCCCAAGCTTGACAAATATTACGACTGGCAAGTAGCATTGACGATACCACCAATTCTTTTACAGCATTGGCATTGGCACCCGGTGCATTAAAGACAACAACACCGTGCTCGCTCATCTTATCTAGCGGGATATTATTCACACCTGCGCCAGCACGACCCACTGCTTTAAGGTTATCTCCAATTTCTAAATCATGCATCTTAGCACTACGCACCAAAATAGCATCAGGATTTGTTATCTCTGAAGCAACTTCATAGCTGTCTCTTGGTAATGTTTCTAAGCCAACAGGAGATATATTATTAAGTGTTTGAATTTTATTCATTATCCGTTCTCTTTTTCAAAATCTTGCATAAAGCTCACTAAGGCATCAATGCCCTTTTGTGGCATAGCGTTGTAGATACTGGCACGCATGCCACCCACAGAGCGATGCCCCTTAAGCGTAATCAAGTTATTCTCAGCCGCTTTTTGCAAAAATAAAGCATTCAAATCTTCATCCGCCAATAAAAATGGCACGTTCATCCAAGAACGGTATTGTTCTGCAACAGGGTTTGAATAAAAATCAGAAGCATCAATCGCCTGATAGAGTGTCTTGGCTTTTTGTTCATTAATTTTTGCCATTGCAGACAAGCCACCTTGTTCTTTCAACCACTCAAACACACGACTTGCCACATACCAAGGATAAGTTGATGGCGTGTTATACATAGAATCGTTATTGGCTTGTGTTGCATAATCGAATAAAACCGGTTGATTGGCAACCACGTTTCCAATCAAATCTTCTCTAACAATAACAACTGTCAAGCCAGAAATACCAATATTTTTTTGTGCACCTGCATAAATCACCCCGTACTTTGACACATCAATCTCACGTGAGAGAATACTTGACGACATATCTGCCACCAATGGCATTTCCACTTCTGGAATATAATCAAACTCTAAGCCAGCAATGGTTTCATTGGGTGTGTAGTGTAAATACGCCCCACTTTCGTCAATTTTCCAACTGTCAAAATCTTCAATATTGGTGTATTTGTTTTCCAAACTGTCTGTGCAAATATTCACATCACAGTAGCGCTGCGCCTCAGCAATGGCTTTTTTTGACCAATGTCCAGTATGGGCATAATTCGCGGTGGCTTTACCACGCAACAAATTAATTGGCACCATAGAAAACTGTGCTGATGCACCGCCTTGCATAAACAACACTTTGTAATTATCAGGGATGTTCATTAAGTCACGTAAATCTTGTTCTGATTTTTGAGCCAATGTCATAAAATCTGCACCACGGTGAGAAATTTCCATTACCGATGCTTTAGCATTACCGTATTCCAATAACTCTTCTTGCATGAGTTCCAACACTTGTCTTGGCAACATTGCAGGACCTGCACTAAAATTATAAACTTGACTCATTTAAAATTGCTCCTTGGTTAATTTAGTAAAAATAAAAAGCACAATTTTATCAGAAGCACAAACATCAAGCCTTTTATAATTGATCGTAATGGCCGCCAATTGCAAAAATATAAATTGCCTCTTCATCAAACTTGTAGATAATTCTGTCTTTTTGACTAATTCTACGAGACCAAAATCCACTCAAATTGTGCTTTAGGGCTTCTGGTTTGCCTAACCCTTCACTTGGGTTATTGCGTAGCATGTCTTTAAGGATTCGACACAACGCTTTGTGTAGTTTTTTATCCTTGTCTCTAAGTTTTTCATAAACAAGCCAGGTGTCACCTTCAAATACTAAGGATTTCATCGACTTGCTTAGTGCTCGCTTTATGGTTTGTTTTGTTTAGGTGTGTTTGTAAAGATTTTGCAATTTGTGCCATTAAATCGTTATTTTGCAGAACATAGAGCGTTTCTTGTTCTCTGGCATAATCATCAGCACTCATCACTACAAAATCTTGTGCATTCCTTCGTGTAACTTTTAAAGGTTGATGCTCATTGAAAGATTGATCAACAAAACTTTTTAGATTGTCTCTAAATTTATTAACGCTAATACTGTTCATATTCTTTTCTGATGTACGGTAATTACGTACATTATACCAATCACCAAAAATAAGTGCAATAAATAGTGCCTATACTTTATTTGTTTTTGAGGGTTTTATAACACTTAGATACTTATTGCTATATAATGCATCCGTCTTAAGCTATGGAAGTGGGTGCAAATCCCACACTGTCCTCGCAACGGTATTTGTCTCTATGAGTCATCAGTCCGATACGTACTTAAGATATTAAATTCACGAAGGATGATACAATGAAAAAAATACTTGGCTGTGCACTATTTGTCGCCAGTCTCAATGCTAGTGCCGTTTTAGGTCCTATCCCTATTTACCTTAATACTGAATACCGCACGGACAATCCAGTAATTGGCGCTATTGCTTCAACGCTTAGCTTTAACGCTGATGACATTAAAGCAACGGGTGCGAACACTTTTTTAGAATTTTTAGCCACTGTGCCTAGCGTTAATTTAAGCAATCCACAAGGCGGTGTACCTGCTGTGTTTATTCGTGGCAACAAATCAGAACACACTTTGTTTGTTGTTGATGGCGTGAGTATTGTAAGTGCCAACTCACTAAATGGCGCAATAGAGTATGGAATGAACAATATTCCACTCAACGATATAGAGAAAATAGACATCATTAGAAATTCTGGTTCTGTTTTATACGGCTCGGGTGCAATTGCGGGTGTGATTAGCATTACCACTAAAAAAGGTGCAGACAAAAAAACCGCCACACTTGGCGCCAAATTTGGCACACACAACGCAAAAATCTACACGTTATCAGCAACCACCGGTGACCAAGATGGCTTTATCCGATTCACCCATAATCAATATACCACCGATGGCATTAATGCCCAAACTGGAGATACCACCGGTGAAAAAGACAGTGTCAACAATCGTTCTACTCAGGTCAAAATTGGTAATAAACACTTTGATATTAGCCACTTACAAGCCAGAAACAAGGCTGAATATGATGGCTTTGGTGGTACCGATAGCGGAGAACTAGGCGATACGCAACTGACCCAGACAACACTCAATACGAATAAAACATTTAATGATACTTGGCAATCCAGACTCTCTGTTTCTCAAATCAAAGACAGTAGAAACAGTGGTGTTAATGCTGCTACCATTGGTGATAAATACAAAAACATAAACATAACACTGCTGAATGATATTAAGATTGGGGATGCTTTATTGAATGTTGGCGTGGCAAAAATTGACGATGAAAATACCACAAAAAACAAAAAAGCATCAAGCCAAGATTTGTTTCTGAATTGGCAAAAAAACAGTGCCAGTGTTGATGTTAATATCGGCACTCGCCATATTAAGCACAGCAAGTTTGGCAACAAAACCATTTACAATACAGCCATTGCCAAGTATCTCAACAATGGCATTAAGTTGATTGCAACGCATGGTACAGCATTTAAAGCACCAAGTTTGAAAAACTTATATGGCTGGGATTTTAGCAGTAGCGGTATTGGCTATAGTAGTGGCGGTGGCAATCTCGATCTAAAACCTGAAACGGCAACAAATACCGAATTGGGCATAGAAAAACAACACAGCTGGGGCGTTCTTGGCGCCAGGCTATACCAAAATAAAGTTAAAAATTTAATTACATGGGAAGATGACTCGGCAAACCCACCACCAAATTACGATGGAAAATATATTAATATAGAACAACTAAGCACTAAAGGTATTGAGTTGTCCGTTAATGCCAATATTTTTGGTTACGCTATTGATTTTAATCATAACTATAACAACGCCAAAGAAAACAACAGCACAACACAAGCGATTAATCGACCAAAAAATACCACAAACTTAACGATTAGCAAGCGACACAATGGGTTTAATTCGAGAATGCAAATCATTAGAAAATCCTCTCATGATATTGCTAATAATTTACAAGGCTTTACTTTGGTGAACCTATCAAGTGACTACACAATGAATAAGCAAGCAACATTATCGCTACACATCAACAATGCTTTTGACAAAGATTACACGCTTGTTAATGGCTACAACCAATCCAGCAGAACATTTGAATTAGGATTGGATTATCAATTTTAGTTTATAATTTAAAAAATGACAAAACAACTCAAAACAATTTTTTCTGTACTTATCATGCTGTTACTCATGATTGCGACACGTGGGCACGATAACTGGGGTTCATCACTGGTGCATTTGCCTGATTTCACGCTTCCTGCGTTGTTTATTGCCGGGGTGTATTTTCGACAATTTTGGGTGGTATTTACGCTGATTGTCAGCGCAATTGCCATTGATAATTATGCCATTGTTCATCAAGGCGTAAGCGCCCATTGTATTACCCCTGCTTATAGTCTGTTGCCACTAAGTTACTATGGTGTGTTTTGGATAAGTAAATATATCAGCACACTGATGATTGATAATAATATAATGAAAAATGCGTTGGTTATCGTTGTTGCCACTGGCACACAATGGTTTATGGCAACAAGTGCTTATTACTTCTTTACCGCAACTTACGCTAAGACGGGATGGGTAAATTTTCCAACTTATATGGCGCAGTGGTCACTTGTAGAAATTCCACCTGTGTTGTATTGGGTGACTGCCATTATGCTTACTTTCACACTGATGCCACGCATTAATCTTACCCTAAACAAACACAGTTCAATCTAAATTGCCTGAAAGTTACAAAAACAAAATGCAGCGCAAAAAAGCGCATATTGACGCTCGCATCAAACAAGCCAATAGTGATAAAGGCGTTATTGTTTTACTGACTGGTAACGGCAAAGGAAAATCCTCTTCCGCACTGGGTATGGTATGTCGTGCATTGGGGTATGGGATGCAAATTGTGATGGTTAAATTCTTAAAAGGCACACAAGACACGGGTGAAGATGCTTTTCTTTCACAACAAAAAAATATCCAAACCATTAGCATGAAAACAGGCTTTACTTGGGAGACGCAAGACAAAGCACTGGACAAAAAAATGGCATTAGAAACTTGGCAACAAGCACAACCGTATCTTGCGGATGAATCCATCGACTTGGTGGTGTTTGATGAGTTGACTTATATGCTCAACTACCAGTATTTAGACGAGCAAATGGTTTTAAATGCGCTCAACAATCGCCCAAAAAATCAACATATTATCATCACCGGCAGAGCCGCCAGCGAATCTCTCATTGCTATTGCTGACACGGTTAGCGAAATAGCCAACATCAAACACGCCTTTAGAGCCAACATCAAAGCCCAAAAAGGCATCGATTTCTAGGCCGGGCCTAGAAATTAGAAACCATCAGGATTGTTGCTTTGCCAGCGCCAAGTATCCTGGCACATTTCATCCAATTCATGCTCAGCTTTCCAATCCAGTTTTTTAGCTGCGTAAGAAGGATCTGCATAACAAGCAGCAATATCACCCGCCCTTCTATCGACTATTTCATAGGGCACACTTCTACCTGAAGTTTTTTCAAAAGCTTTAATCATATCAAGCACGGAATAACCTTTACCTGTACCTAAATTAACAGTCATCACTTCTGGCTTTTCTGTCAGTGCTTGCAAAGCTTTTATGTGTCCCTTCGCCAAGTCTACTACATGAATATAATCACGCACCCCCGTACCATCAGGCGTGCCGTAATCGCCACCAAAAATGCTTAATTTATCCAACTTACCAACTGCAACCTGTGAGATATAGGGCATCAAATTATTAGGAATGCCATTTGGGTGTTCGCCAATCAAACCGCTTTTATGTGCACCTATCGGATTAAAGTATCTCAATAGCGCAATATGCCAAGTGTTATCCGCAGTAAACACATCGCGTAAAAATTGCTCTACCATCAGTTTTGAGTGCCCATAGGGATTGGTCGCTGACAGAGGGAAATCTTCCTTAATAGGCACTGTATGCGGATTGCCATATACCGTTGCCGAAGAACTAAAGACAAAGATCTTGCAGTTAAAATCACGCATCACCTCGGCCAAAATAAACGTTCCACCAACATTATTATCATAATACTCAATGGGTTTTTCTACCGACTCGCCCACTGCTTTTAGTCCAGCAAAGTGTATAACACCCTTAATATTGTGCTGCTCAAAAACTTCAGTCAATGCCGCTTTGTTGCGAATATCTGCTTGATAAAAAAGAATTTTGTTGCCCGTGATTTTTTCAACACGTTTTAATGGCTCTTTAGAACTGTTGCAAAGATTGTCAACCACGATAACCTCATAGCCCGCTTCTAACAACTCAATGCAAGTATGTGAACCGATATAGCCTGCGCCACCTGTTACTAAAATTTTCATCATTGTTTACCAAATTTAAAATCAGCAANNNCAAAGACAAGCCCCACAAAAAAGGCGAGGTTTTGCTGTTGTTTAAAGTTTTATCAGCTTGAGGATTTTTTGTAACAACAAGTTTGTGGATGAGCATATGCAAGTGATAAGCATCTGGCTCACTGGCAAGTGTACCGTTAATAACTTTCTTTCTATAAATACTAAAGAGTAATTCATACATAGGGTACATCAGCAGTGCCAATACAAACCAATTGGACAATGTGTCATGCCTAGAAACAAATACCAGCCCTATCATTGAAAACATAAAACCAATAAAATACGCCCCGCCATCACCCATAAATATTTTCCCTAGCGGGAAGTTAAGCAAGAAAAAACCAAGCATAGCGCCAACCAACAATAAGTTTAACTGCACGATAACATCATCGCCCAATTGATAAGCCACAAATGCCATCGCCAAGGATGCCAGTATGGCGTAACCCGACATCAAACCATTATAACCATCAATCACATTCAGTGCATTAACCGCACCGCCCACCACCAACAGCGTGAAAGCCAAGCCAATGAGTGGATAAGACAGCAGCGCATCTGTCCACACAAAGCCCAATGACGAAACGCCAATATGCAAATAAAAGAAACTAACACTCAATGAGACAAATATAAATATCAAACGCCATAGCGGCGATATCTTGGCGCTAAAATCCTCAATCAGCCCAATGATAAACACCGGTGCCGAAACCAACAATAAAGGCAATAAGATAGCTTGCAAATCTGGCAACAAAAAACACCCAATAGCAAAACTCAGAAAAACTGCCAACCCGCCTATATGGGGCGTTGGCAAATGATGAAATTTTTGCACCCCTTCCAAATCATGCGCAGATAAAAACCATTGCTTCTTATGCGCTAACACAACAATCAATGCGGAAAAAGCCAGCGAGAGAACTAAGGTGATTAAAAATACTTGCAATTTATGATAAAAAAAGATAAAAAAACCATTTTACCTTTGTTTAAAACCCTGTAACTTATTAATAAATTACCTGAAGTTGTTATACATAATTTTTTTTACAAAAGATGGCAAAAGCTGTATCATGAAATACAACAATGCACAAAAATTACCGGTAATTCCATAATTCATATCTGGATTTACACTGGATATGCGATATTTCAACAATACAATTAGCGCTTTTATATTTCTTCTTCTTTTGTAAAAATCACTAGAACGTCTAAATTGTAGACAAATTTTTGGCACATTAGCAAACACACATCCATTAATAAATCCTTGATGCCACATTGACACATCATCCCAATAGAAGACATCTGTGGGGT
>ENA-UZWX01001662-UZWX01001662.1-metagenome-genome-assembly--contig:-Day-4---50m-contig-1662_pt1 | contig 26668 bp, 25 predicted proteins | sample MGYA00260347_ERZ794907 | MGnify/ENA metagenome assembly ERZ794907 | reverse complement strand
TGTGAGTATCCACACAAATTGCATGATAACTAATTGTTAAAGAAATAAGCAGTAATCGCATTCGTCACTCGCTTTGGCTTCTTGGTTAACGTTGCCGTTTGCCCGAAGCAGGATGCGCATTGTACGCCTCCGAGTTTTGATGTCAACGTTTTTTTTAAGTTATTCCAAATTAATTTAACTCAATTTGAACATCGTATTTTAAAACGTTAAGTTAGCTTATTTACCGTTAAAGTAATGGGATAACTTATCAAAACAGCCAGTTGGTTAAGCTTTTTGCTTGAACCCCTTGGAACTGGTTGCGCATTGTAGAGACTTTTATTTTTAGGTCAACACTTATTTCACAAAAACTTCATTTTAATTTCTAATCGGTTGGTATTCATACAACCCTTATGTTTACTGGTGTTTATACAATCAATGTGCGTGTTTTTTAGCGCATATAATTTAGTACACTTCTTCTTTTTTGTGCTATTTTTAGCTTTAGTAATTATTGTTCCCTATTTTTAAACGGATATCTAGATGAGTCAGAATCAACACGCAACTAACCTACGTTCATACCAAGGCATTAGCCCACAAATAGGTCTTAGAAATTATATAGACGCTTCAGCGGTGATTGTTGGTGATATTACCTTAGCTGAAGATGTAAGTATTTGGCCATTAGTTGCTGCACGTGGCGATGTAAATGCTATTAAAATTGGTGCTAGAACTAATGTTCAAGATGGAACTGTACTACACGTCACCCGTAAAAGTGAGCATAATCCCCATGGAAATCCATTAACTATTGGTGCAGATGTCACTGTAGGCCATAAGTGTATGCTGCATGGCTGTACTTTAGGTGATCGAATTCTCGTAGGAATGGGCGCCATCATTATGGATGGTGCTATTGTCGAGGATGATGTATTTATAGGTGCTGGTAGTTTAGTGCCCCCCAATAAAACCTTAGCTAGTGGTTACTTGTATGTTGGCAATCCCGTTAAACAAGCTAGAAAACTAAAGGAGTCTGAAGCCAGTTTTCTGAAACAATCAGCATTAAACTATATTGACTTAAAAAATAATTATTTAAATGATGTTTACTAAATAATTACAAAATTAGCGCATTTCAATGCGAATAATGCCTGCCTCTGGTTCGTTTTTTTCGAGCCAGAGTTCAACTATTTCTTCTAAATCAAATTTCGTACAACTATCTATTTCACCTAGCTGCTTTAATTGCATAGAATGAAAATAAATAGTAATCAACTCACCAGCTATTAGCCCTGTAAAACACCAAGCATCATGCTGTTTATCAAACGTTAAATCATCGTTAAACAAAATTTCTTGATTCACACTTTTACTCCTGAGCCAGTGATATTTTTAGTTGTTCAATAACAGTATTCACTTCAGGTTTAACACCTCGCCAAATAGTAAAGCTTTCTGCTGCTTGACCTACCAGCATACCTACTCCATCAATAACTTTAGCCGCACCTTGTGCTTTTGCCCACACCAAAAAGGGGGTTAGCTCTTTACCGTAAACCATATCATAACAAACCGTTTTATCTCTAATGGTTGAAGGAGATATGGCTGGTAATTTCCCAGATAAACTAGCGGAGGTGGCATTGATTATCACATCATAGTTTTTTTCTAAGGTTTGTTCAAAACCACATGCTGCTAGCCTAATGTCATTAAATTGTTCAATAAGTGCTTCTGCTTTACTTACCGTTCGGTTAGCAATGACAATACTTTCCGGATTTTGAGCCAGCAAAGGTAATATCACCCCTTTGGCTGCGCCACCTGCACCCAGTAGCAATATTCGACTATTTTCTAATTGAACATTATTACGTAATAAATCTTGAACTAAGCCTTCACCGTCGGTGTTATCACCATAAATCTTGCCATGGTTAAAAGTTAAAGTATTTACCGCACCAGCTAAACGAGCTCTCTCTGATAATTCATCGGCAATTTTCAGTGCTTCTTCTTTAAAAGGTACGGTGACATTTGCCCCCTTCCCTCCTTGGTGAACAAAATCATTAATAGCCCGAGTAAAACCATTTAATTCAACTAAGTTTGTTTCATAATTAAGCGTTTGGCTGGTGGATTGCGCAAAGGATTGATGAATGAGCGGTGAGCGAGAATGTTTAATTGGGTTGCCGAAAACACGATATTGATCCATGAAATAAAGCCTTGATGATGAGTTAACAATAGCCTAACTGAATTGTCATTTTAAGAACATAAAAAAAGCAGTAATGAATTACTGCTTTTTCTTATGGTTTATATTTTTAAGTTGTATTAAAACTTATAACCAAGCATTACCGAGTAAACCATAGGGTTTACATCAACATCAGATGAACCAGCAATAGTATCACCAATCATGAATGTTGCTTCAGTACCAATATCAATATAGCGTGCTGAAACATTAACAGACCAATTTTTGTCAAATTCATAATCAACACCTACTTGTGCAGATAAACCAAAAGATGCATCAAGTTGTAAATCATTAAAACCTAAACCTTTAGCCGTATCTGAAAACTCTTCTTTAAAGAAGTGAGTGTAATTTATACCTGCACCAACATAAGGCTTAATCGCTGTACCAGTATCTATGTAGTATAAAACGCTTAACGTAGGTGGTAAGTGAGTTGTTTCAGCTAGTTTTTCGCCATCTACAGCTTCTCCCAATACACTAGGAGCTATAGCTTGTGGATCATTGATGATAATGTCATGAGTAAATGGTGTCGCCGCTAACAATTCAACAGCCCAATTACTATCGACGAAATAAACAAAGTTTAAACCTAGTTGCGTATTGTCTTCAACTGACAAAGATAATGGTGTCATACCACCTAATACTTCTACATAAACACCTGAAGCAGCACTATCAGGGTTTACTGATGTAGCACCACCGCGAATTAGTATATCACCCGCTTGGTTAGCGAAAGCAGCTGTTGAAAGGCTAGATAGTAGCGCAATAGTTAGTAATGTTTTTTTCATGTTTTAATACCCCTTTAAAATTTATGGGCATTATAATAATGCGTGTGCTTTTCCAGTAATTGATTTCGATCAACAATTAAGATAGAAAAAACAACAAAAAGCATCAACACACTCGCTTTGTTGATATTTATCACAAAGAGCTTGTTAGAAGTTATTTTTTAGAAGGGAAAGTGACAATTAACTACGAAAGATCTCTCCCGTTAGACCATTTATAATTGTGGATGGTTTTAGTAAACCTGAGGTATCACTCCTAACAATAAAGTCAACTTTGTCGCCAAGTTGCTTTTCAACTTGTTGCCAAGTTGCAGCTGGTTTTTTTCCTGCAAGGTTAGCACTAGTAGACACTATTGCTTTATTTGTTTGTTGGCATAGAGCCACCACATCTGCATGGTCGGTAATACGAACAGCAATGGAATCAAAATCACCACACAGCAATGGTGAGATGTTTTTATTGGCGGGTAGTACTTGAGTAATTGGGCCTGGCCAGCGAGATAATACCTTCTGGCGATGAGCTTGGCTCATAGCGCTATCATCTATATAAGGTAATAGTTGTGAGTAATTAGCGGCTAGTAAGATTAAGCCTTTATGGATTGGCCTTTGCTTTATTGATAATAGCTTTTGAACGGCTAATTCATTATCAGGATCGCAACCAAGGCCAAAAACGGCCTCAGTTGGATAAGCGATGATACCACCCTGGGAAAACACCTCTGCAGCTTGCTTAATGGTTGAGGTATTCGTCATAAAAGTCTCATTGAGAGCTGTGGTATCAAAGGGCGTTAACCTAGTTTTGCTTGCATAGCATCATCTTTAGCTAACAAGGCTTTAGCATTAGCAACACGCTCAGCTTTCACTTTATCAGCCATAGCTTGATCAGCCACACCTAAAATTTGCGCAGCTAAATAGCCTGCATTTTTAGCGCCTGCCTTACCAATAGCCACTGTTGCTACAGGAATACCACCTGGCATCATAACTGTTGAAAGTAAAGCGTCATGCCCTTGCAATGGACCGCAATCAACTGGCACACCAATAACAGGGCGTGTTGTCATACCCGCTACAGCACCCGCTAAGTGAGCAGCTAAACCTGCGGCACAGATAAATACTTTACAGCCACGCTCTTCGGCATCTTTAACATATGCTTTTGCCGCATCAGGCGTTCTATGAGCCGAACGTACACGCACTTCGTAGGTAATATCAAATTGCTTTAAAATATCAATCGTGGCTTGCATTACAGGTAGATCTGAATCTGAACCCATTAAAATAGCAACAAATGGTGATGTCATAATAGTTCTCTTACTTTAAGTTTAAAAAAAAGGTTAAAAATTAGTATTAATAAATTATAGCGTTTTCTGTTTATAGTCACATTGCTTTTGTGGACAACTTAATACTTCGCCACTTGCCATGGTGCGCTTAATCAGCACGGGCCATTGACATTGTGGGCACGTTTGTTCAACTGGCTGGTGATTTAAAACATACTTACATTTAGGGTACTGATCACAAGAGTAGAAAGTTTTACCAAAGCGATTTGTTTTTTCTTTTAATTCGCCAACTTTCCCTTTGCTTTTACAAGATGGACAAGTAACGCCTACGTCTTTATGTTGTTGGTCTTCTTCTATATGGTGACATTGTGGATAATTGGTACAGCCAATAAACATACCATAGCGCCCTTCTTTGACCGCTAATTCTTGACCACATAAAGGGCATTCACTGCCCGGCAAAACAGAATCTTCTACACGTTCATGCTCAACGACTGAACGGGTGTATTGGCAATTAGGATAATTAGAGCAACTAAGAAATGCGCCAGCTTTACCACGTTTCATTGTTAACTCAGAACCACAGTCAGGGCAAATTTCATACGCTTTTTCAAGCGCGTGCTCATGAAGAGAAAAAAGTGGCTTGTCTTTGTTAGGGTTGAACGAGTCAGACATTTGTTGAACAAAAGATTGCGATTAAAGTTGTGACATATTATGCCACAACTTTGTCTAAAAAATATATAGCCAGCAATTAAAACTTAATGTAAAGGACCTTCTTGTTCGTCAAAAACAAGATCTTCCATTTGCGAATAGGCACTTTCTTGACCCGGCACATTAAAAAGCACCATTAAAATCACCCACTTCAAATCATCCATGGTGAAATGTTTGGTATCAAGTTCCATAACTCTGTCTATCACCATTTCACGGGTGCTAAAATCAAGGACATTAACCTGCTCTAAAAACAAGATGAAGCCTCTACTTTCCGTATCAAGTAGCTGCATTTCTTCATCTGTATATATACGAACAGATTGGTTACCAACACGAGTTAAATAAGGATAAGCATCAGTGTCTTGTAGAGCGGCAAGTTTTTCTAGCCAGTTTAATGCTTTATATATTTCATCCTGATGAAAACCAGCGCGGGTTAATTCATCCGTTAAGGTATCATGATCAACCATGACTTCGGCTTCACTATGAATATAATTTTCAAAAAGATACATTAAGATATCAAACATCACTAACCCCTTATATCGATGAGAATTATTTAAGGTAATCTAAGATAACCTCCTGGTACTGCTGCTACCAGACCACTAAGTTCTAACATTATTAACCGAGTTAACACTTCCTCTATAGGGAGTTCACTACGGGAAACTACTTTATCAACAGGAGTAATTTCAAATCCCACACTAGCCAACAATGCTTCATTGCACAAGTCATTATTTAAGTTTTTTACCGCTTTTATTGTTGGCCTCTTTGCAAGTAGTTGTTGTTCATGATTTAAGTGTAGCTCACTCTTTTCATCAATGCTTAGCTCTTCTATTATATCGGCCGCACTCTCTACAAGTTTAGCGCCTTGTTTGATTAGCCAGTGACAGCCTTTTGTCAACGGGTTATTAATTCCTCCTGGAACAGAAAAAACTTCTCTATTTTGTTCTAAAGCACAACGAGCAGTAATGAGTGAACCGCTTTTAAGTGCAGCCTCTACCACGAGTACTCCTTTACTTAGACCGCTAATAATGCGATTTCGTTTCGGAAAATGTCCAGATTTTGGTGAGGTTCCTGGTAAAAACTCACTGACAATAGCGCCTTGCTTAGCCTCTATTTGTTTAGCGAGTAATTTATGCCTTGCTGGGTAAACTTTATCTAGTCCTGTGGCCACCACTGCTATGGTGCCTTTTACCGTAGTTAAAGTGCCTTTATGAGCTGCAGCATCTATACCTAGCGCCAAGCCACTGGTAATAACCAAACCTTGCTCAGCCAATTGTTGCGCTATATCAAAAGCAGCTTCTCGACCATTAACACTAGCCGCACGGCTACCCACAATAGCAATTTGCATATTATTTAATAGTTGTGCATTGCCTTTAACAAACAGCACTAAGGGTGGATCATAAATTTGCTTTAATTGCTGAGGATATAGCTCATCATCATAAGTGATTATTTTACTACCACAAGCCTCACTGTCCTTAATGATATCGTCAATAAAAGGCCAGTCTGGTTGATGAAATGCTGCTAATTGTTTAGTCGTTAAATTATTTGCCGAGGTTAGAACAGTTGGATTTTTTTGCGACAAAGAAAAAAGCGCCATTAACCCATAAGAGTCAATCAGCGCTAATTTTTTATGGATGGCCAACCTAGGAATAAGTTTCAAGGCTAACCAGTAATGAATGGTGCTTTTTTCCATCTACCCTCCCTTCGCCCTTTCTACGAACTCAGGGCAAGCTGCTCATTTCCATATGTTTACTTTTCTCTTGATCTTTATTTGCCTTGACGACAAGACAAATAAAGGAGTTTTCAAAAGACGTTATTCTGGAGCTGTAACTACATCCTGCAATCGTGCAGGTTTTTCTGTGCGCAATATCAACGCCATACTTGCTTCTTGATATACTTTAAACACCATTAGCTCCCCTAGAGATTCTTCTGGCATTTTATAATCAGAACCATTTGTTGCTAATATGCGATCCCAACGTGGTGCTTCTTGGGTATAGTTAGGGCCAGAGCTTGTTTCAACTACCCCTGGGCTCAAACGTTTTATTGCCATAACATCACCAACAGCAACCTGATGTTCAAGGCCACGATTAATCATCACTACTTCTAATTTACCAAATTCACGACCATCGCTTGCAGCTTTAACAATAGTGCCTCGAAACGCTTTATCAACAGCCTTCATGGCAAAAATAGACGGAAACATCTGACCTTCGTGTACAGGCACCACATAGTCACCCGAACGAATTTCACGCTTAGCAGTACTAACTTTTAACGTTGCAGGCTCTCTTTCGGCCATATTCCCTGTAAGCAACGCTTGTGCGGTGGCAACTAAATCAACATAAAAACCTAAAGACTCCTGTGTTTCAGGATCAATTATTTCTTCGCCCTTGTTATAAATAGCATAAGTTTTAGCTAAATCTAGATCTTTATTAACATAAACCTTAAAGCCTGTAATGCTAGAGCGATAACCTTCATCACTACCGATAACATAAGGGAGTTTTTCAAGCTGCTCTGCACTGAACAAATGGTCATATTTAATAAATGGCGCAATAACTTCTAATGGCAATAACCTTATGGCGGAATCATTTTTATCTTGCTGACGAATTTTAGGCGACCATTTATAGCTAGGTTTCACTTTAACTGGCTCAACTACCAGCATAGGTTCACCTTGTTCATCAAACACTAGCGTTAAAACATCGCCAGGATAAATCAAATGTGGGTTATTAATTTCAGGATTTAAACGCCACAACTTAGGCCACAACCAAGGCTGCTCTAGGAAAATAGCCGAGATATCCCAAAGAGTATCTCCTTTTTCTACCACATAAGTTTTAGGGGCATCATCATTAATTTTCAGTTGATCGGCCAATGAAATTAAGGAGCATGCAAATAAGGAAAGTGTTAATAGTATTTTTTTTAACATGTAGCTAGTTCCTTTATTATGGTTTTTCATGCTTTTATAGAAATGCTGTATTATTAGTTGCTATAATAATAAACATAACACTCTAAAAGAATTATCGCTAATTCTTTTATCAAACACTTGTAAGATTATGACTATTTTAACTGTATTACGTTTTCCAGATCCTCGTTTAAAAACAAAGGCTAGCCCAGTAGCTAATATTACTGAAGCAACCTCTACTATCATAGACGATATGCTAGCAACCATGTATGAAGAAAAAGGGGTCGGCTTAGCCGCGACTCAAGTTGATATCCACCAGCGTATTGTTGTAATGGATGTTTCTGAAAATGGCGACCAACCTATCGTGCTCATCAACCCCGAAATCATTACCAAAAGTGAAAAAACGTTAATTAATGAGGAAGGTTGTTTATCCGTACCCGGTATTTATGCCAAGGTAGATCGTCACACGAGTTGCACAGTAAAAGCCTTAGATAGACACGGCAAAGAATTTATCCTAGATGGTGAAGAATTACTCAGCATTTGCATTCAACACGAACTTGATCACTTAAATGGTATTTTATTTGTTGACTACTTGTCACCACTTAAACGTCAGCGCATCAAAGCTAAGCTCGAAAAAGAAGCGCGTTTAGCTAATACTTAGATAGAGCTAACGTTTAATACTCATTTGTAGGATAACTCTTTTGTCAAAACCATTAAATATCATCTTTGCAGGCACACCCGATTTTGCCGCCCAGCATTTAGCTGCACTACTAAATAGTGAACACAATATTGTTGCCGTTTATTGCCCACCAGATAAACCAGCTGGGCGTGGTAAAAAACTAACCGCTTGCGCTACTAAGTTACTAGCCCTTGAGCACAATTTAGCTGTTGAACAACCCGTTAACTTTAAAGAGGTAAAGGATCAACAACAGTTAGCACAATACAATGCCGATGTGATGGTGGTGGTTGCTTATGGTTTACTTTTACCAGAAGTAATATTAAATGTACCTCGTTTAGGATGTATCAATGTCCACGGGTCACTGTTACCAAAGTGGCGCGGTGCTGCACCTATTCAACGCTCACTAGAAGCAGGCGATGAAAAAACAGGTGTTACCATTATGCAAATGGATAAAGGGTTAGATACCGGTGATATGATATTAGCCGCTGAATGCGCCATTGAAGAGACTGATACTAGCGCCAGCCTTTATGAAAAACTTGCTCAACTTGGCCCGAAAGCCTTAGTTGATACTTTGGCATTAATGGCAACAAATAATCATAACGCCGTCAGCCAAAATAATGATTTAGCCACTTACGCGCATAAGCTAGATAAAGTAGAAGCTGAATTAGACTGGCAGTTAGCGGCTAGTGATTTGGATAAAAAAATTCGCGCTTACATTCCTTGGCCAGTGGCACAGTTCACTTTTACAGAGAGCAATGCCGAAAATATTGAACAAACAAAACAGCATAGAATTCGCGTTTGGCAAGCATCAATACAAGCAATAGCAACCAATAAAACGGTTGGAACTATTCTTTCTGTTGATAAAGATGGCATTGTGGTTGCCACAGGCACTGGCGCTATTTGCTTAGAAGCTTTGCAATTACCAAATAAAAAGGCATTGCCTGTACAGGATATCTTAAATGGCCGTGCTAACTGGTTTAAAGTAGGCGCTAACATTAATGGTTTAATAAATTAGATGACAGCTCAAACACCTCAACTCAATAAGCAAAAATCCTCCAACATTCGTGCGCTTGCAGCTAAGTGCTGCTACAGCGTGATAGATCAAGGGCGCAGCTTAGGTGATGAACTACCCAAACAACAAGATAAAGTTGCGGTAAAAGATAAAGGCTTACTACAAGAGATTTGTTATGGCGTATTACGATATTTGCCAGAGTTAGAAAATGATGTGCGTGCTTTAATGCAAAAACCGTTAACGGGAAAACAACGGGTATTTCATTTTTTATTACTGGTTGGCGTATACCAAATCAGGTATATGCGTATTCCTGATCATGCCGCGATAAATGAGACGGTTGCTGCGACAAGCACTTTGAAGAATCGCCATATGAAAGCTTTACTCAATGGCGTGTTACGAAATTTTATCCGTGCCCGAGATGCTGTGCCAACAAGTAACTCACAAAAACCACTTTCTGATTCAATAAAGTATAACCACCCTAGTTGGTTCATTAAAAAAGTTCAACAAAGCTATCCTGCACAGTGGCAACAAATACTGAATGAAAATCAGCAAAAGCCACCCATGTGGTTAAGAGCAAATCAACAGCATCACACCAACGTTGATTACCAAAAACTATTAACCTCGGCAGAGATATCAATTCATAGCATTGAGCCTTTAAGCCAAGCGATAGAATTAACTCGTCCTACGGACGTCACTAAGTTACCAGGCTTTGAAAAAGGCTGGGTATCTGTACAAGATGGTGCTGCCCAACAAGCCGCTCGATTATTAGATTGCCAAAGTGGCGATTTTGTTCTTGACTGCTGCGCCGCCCCCGGCGGAAAAACCTGTCATATATTAGAGCAAACCCCTGATATTTCTTCAATGACCGCTATTGATGTTGAAGCGAGTCGTTTAGTACGCGTAGAAGAAAATCTTACCCGCTTAGGGCTAACCGCCAACGTTATTGCCGCTGATGCCGCTGACTCTAAATCATGGTGGCAAGGACAACAATTTGATCGCATTTTATTAGATGCTCCCTGCTCTGGCACAGGCGTTATTCGCCGTCACCCCGACATAAAGTGGCTACGAAAAGCCAGTGATATTGATGCCTTGGTAATACTACAACAGCAAATTTTAAAAGAAATATGGTCTTTGCTTAAACCCGGTGGTACTTTACTTTATGCAACCTGTAGCATTTTACCGCAAGAAAACAGTGAGCAAATAAAAAACTTTATTGAAGACAATACCGATGCAAAGTTACTTACTATAAATAGTGCAGAAGTTGAAAATAAAAATGTTGTCGGTTGGCAATTATTACCCGGCGAGAAAAATATGGATGGTTTTTATTACGCTAAGCTGTTAAAAATAAAGGCATAGAGAACTATAACCCCTCGAATAAGTTTACATGAGGGTGATCTACATTAGTGAGAACAAAAATAACAAATGAAAATTATCATAGTCGGTGCAGGCCAAGTGGGTGGCACTTTAGCGGAAAACCTTGTTGGTGAGAATAACGATATATCTGTTGTTGATATTGACGGAGAAAAGCTGCGTGAGCTGCAAGATAAGATGGACCTGCAAGTTGTTACGGGTCAAGGCTGCCACCCTGATGTATTGAAAAATGCTGGTGCTGAAGATGCTGACATGATTATTGCTGTGACTTCTGATGATGCCACCAACATGATCACCTGCCAAGTTTGCTCTTCATTATTTAATACTCATAAAAAAATTGCTCGTATTCGTTCCAACCAAGTATTGAAATATTCACAGCAATTATTTCATAAAAACCATATACCTGTTGACCACGTTATTGCCCCTGAAGATTTAGTTACTCGAGATATTGCTCGTTTAATTGACTACCCTGGTGCATTACAAGTATTAGAGTTTGCTCAAGGAAAAGTAAGCCTAGTCGCAGTAAAAGCATATTATGGTGGTTTATTGGTAGGACATGCACTATCAACCTTAAGAGATCATATCCCCAATGTTGATACTCGTGTTGCGGCAATCTATCGAAATGGTAAGCCTATTCGTCCACTTGGCACAACAGTGATTGAAGCTGACGATGAAGTGTTTTTTATTGCTGCGAGTATTCACATACGTGCGGTAATGAATGAACTGCAAAAGCTTGAACCCGCTTATAAACGCATTATGATAATTGGCGGCGGTAATATAGGTGCTGGGCTTGCCCGTATTCTAGAGGAAGATCATCAAGTAAAATTAATTGAACGTTCAGCGGAGCGCGCTGCACAACTGACCTCTGAGTTAAACAACACGATAGTTTTTAATGGCGACTCTTCTGATATTGAGCTATTAACAGAAGAAAATATTGAACAATTTGATGTCTTTATCGCTGTCACTAATGATGATGAAGCCAACATCATGTCTTCATTGCTCGCTAAAAAGCTCGGTGTACGCAAAACCATGGTACTTATTCAGCGTGACGCTTATATTGAATTGGTGCACGGTGGCGCTATCGATATTGCCATTTCACCGCAGCAAGCAACCATTTCAGCACTACTTACCCACGTTAGACGTGGCACAATAGATAATGTGTATAGTTTACGTGGTGGTGCTGCAGAAGCTATTGAAATTGTTGCTAAAGGCGATGAAAAATCATCAAAAGTAGTTGGTAGAGCCATCAAAGATATTAAGCTGCCACCAGGTACTACTATTGGCGCTATTGTTCGAGGTTCAGAAGTGTTAATAGCGCACTCTACTACCTTAATTGTAGAAGAAGATCACGTTATTCTATTCTTGGTCAATAAACGTTATATTTGTAACGTAGAGAAGTTATTCCAAGTAAGCGCTATTTACTTCTAGTTTGGAATAGCCCGTTTATGTGCGCCAAAATGCCGGGGTAAATAGTACTAGCAAGGTGAATATTTCTAAACGACCAAAAAGCATTGCCATGATAAGTACCCATTTACTGGTATCACCAATGGCAGAAAAATTCGCTGTAACTTCACCCAGTCCAGGCCCTAAATTATTGATACATGCAGCAACGGCAGTAAAAGCGGTGATATCATCCATACCTGTTGCTAATAATAACAACATACAAATAACAAAAACCGCTGCATAAGCCGAGAAAAATCCCCAAACAGCTTCAACGACACGATCGGGCAATACTTTCTTACCCATTTTAATTCGAAACACCGCTTTAGGATGAACAAGTTTATTTAACTCTCGCAACCCTTGTAAATATAGCAATAACACCCGCACTACTTTCATACCACCACCAGTACTGCCAGCACAGCCACCTATAAAACTTGAAAAGATTAACAAGACGGGCAGCAGCGTTGGCCAGTCAGCAAAAGAGGCAGTGGTAAAACCTGCGGTGGTGCTGATAGAGACGGATTGAAACAATGCCTGATCAAGTGCTTGGTTTGCATCTTGATATGTACCTGAGCTCACCAAAACAGTAAAACAAATTAAGGTCAATACCACCTGAATGGCGATAAAAACTTTAAATTCAGGATCATAAAAATAATTCTTTAGCGACTTACTTTGCACTATCGCATAGTGCAAAGCAAAGTTAACACCGGCAATCACTAAGAAAAACACACAGACAAGGTTGATGGTTGGACTATTAAAATAAGCCATACTAGCATCATGGGTTGAGAAGCCACCAATGGCAACAGTTGAGAATGAATGACAAATGGCATCAAAAACTGACATTCCGGCTAGCCAATAGCCAACAGCACAAGCGATAGTTAGTGATAAGTAGATGTACCACAGGTGTTTAGCCGTATCAGCGATACGTGGTGTCATTTTTGAATCTTTCACCGGCCCTGGAGTTTCAGCACGATATAACTGCATACCACCAATACCTAACATAGGTAGTACGGCTACCGCTAAAACGATAATCCCCATACCGCCTAACCACTGCAATTGCTGCCGATACCAGAGTACGGCATGAGGTAAGCCTTCGATATGGTTTAAAATAGTTGCGCCTGTTGTGGTTAAGCCAGAAAATGACTCAAAGAAAGCATCTGTAATAGTGAAATTGGGTTGTTCCAATAAAATAAATGGGATAGCAGAGAAGCTGGCCAAAACAAGCCAAAAAAGCACAACAATCAAAAAGCCTTCTCTAGCTCTTAAGTCTGTTTTTTCAAAACGGTTAGGATACCAAGCAAGGAAACCAGTAAATATACACCAAAGAAAAGCCATTAAAAATGGTACACCACCGCCATCTCGGTAAACCATAGAAACCAAGGCAGGCGGCAACATGGTGACACTAAGTAATGCAACCAACAAACCAAGAATTCTTATTATATTTTTATATTGCACGTTTTATTATTATGTCTGGTTGAGTTTATTGTATCTATTCTTTATTCATGATGAGCATATTTTTCTTAAAAGCTCAGAGCAATAGGAAAAAAGACGAAGCAAAGCAACGGATCAGTTTTCTAAAGATTTTAACCTTAATTTCCCTGCCGACAATGTTTGCAACCTTTGTTCAACCAAAGTCAAATCAGTCAGAGGTATCAAAAAACTAAAGAGTACTTGCTGCAAGTACTCTTGTTCAACAACCTGCCCTTCAACCTGATTAATTATATGTAACACATCATCAACTTGGCTATATTGACATGCTAAAGTTTTCGCCGCCATAGCTATTTTAGTTTTTGACTGTAAAAACACTAATGCTTGGCGAACACTATCACCATAAGCGCGTTGTAAACCGCCGGTACCCAACTTAGTACCACCAAAATATCGCACAACTATGGCGCAAACGTGTCCTACACCGCCACCTTGCAACACGGCTAACATAAGTTTTCCTGCGGTACCGCTTGGCTCACCATCATCTGAATAACCATAGCCCAGACTATCATTTGCTGCTTTAGTTAAAAAAGCGTAGCAATGATGGCTTGCTTGTGGGTGTTCTATTTGTAGTTGTTTTACATATCCTTTTGCTTCATCAATACTCGCACAAGGATAGAGATAACAAATAAAGCGACTGCGATTAACGATAGTTTCGTGTTCAACCTGATTAACCGCAATTTGATAAGGTTTAGTCATTAGTTAACTTGCTGCATCAATGCCGGCTTATAAGCCCACATCACGGGTCATATTTTCATTGTGAGATTGATGAACAATAATATTATCTTCAATACGAATCCCACCAAAAGCCAGCATTTCATCGACTTTTTGCCAGTTAACTTGCTCACTATGCTTCGATTCTTTCAAATCTTTTAATAAAGAATCAATAAAATATAACCCTGGCTCTATGGTAAATACCTGTCCGGCTTCAATAACCCTTGAGGTACGCAAAAAAGGATGACTTTCTGGGGCGTTAATATGTGTGCCTCGCTCATCTGCCATAAACCCCCCTATATCATGCACTTGTAAACCAAGATGATGACCTAAGCCATGAGGGAAAAAGGTACTAACAATGCCAGATTCAACCGCAGTATCTGCGCTAACAGTAATAAAATCAAACTCAGCCAAGACCTGTGCTATTTCCCTATAAGTAGCGATGTGTAAATCCACATAACTGACTCCGGGTTTCAAACCATTAACAGCATTGAGCATCAGTTGATCCATACGTGTAATCAAGTCAGCAAACTTATCTTGTTTAAAAGCATATGTGCGAGTGATGTCGGCCGCATAACCGTTAAAGTTTGCCCCAGCATCAATTAAAAAAGATTGATGGGCTTGCGGAATCTCTTTATCCGAAGTCATATAGTGCAAAATTGAGCAATTTTTATTTAACGCAACAATGTTGCCATATGGGGTGTCATTGCAGGTGTAGCCTATTGCCTTCAAGTAAGCATTTTGAATATCGAACTCGCTATCACCATTAAAAAAAGCATCTTTTGCAGCCCTGTGCGCTTTAACAGCTAAAACATTTGACTGGCGCAAGCACACTTGTTCATAGCTTGTTTTATAAGCACGATGGTAATGAAAGTAATTAAGTAAGGGTTCAGGATTGATCACCTCAAAACCTAGCGCTTTTGCTACTTCAATATGGCTACCAATATAGGCGAAATCTTCTTTATCATAAGGGAGTAGTTTATCGACATCGCTGGCCTGGGTAAGAATTTTTATAGTAAAAAACTCCCCCCAATAACTTTCAGATAACGGTGTTACCTTATGCCAAAAATCGACAGGCTGATAATAAATCAGTGTCGGTTTATCTTCACCATTAACGATAAGCCAGCAATTGGGTATATCCAATAAAGGTATCCAGTGTTTAAAATGAGGGTTCACTCTAAACGGGTAGGTATTATCATCAAGAAAAGCTTTAATTTCCTGCCCCGAGTGTATAACCACACCTTCAAAATTCTCTCTCACTAATGCTTGCTTAGTTCGCTGTTGGAGTTGGGCAATATGTACAGGATATTCTAATTCAAGTTGGTTAGTTAAAGTGTTCATAAGCGCTTCTCTTGATTTTTCTGCTATCATAACATATCCCTTTATTTACTTACCATGCAGCCTTTAATTCCATAACTCTACTTCGTTCAGCTTTTTTTACAAATATACCGTTTTCCTTGATGAGACTAAGGTAAATTAATCACCAATATTCATATTTATAACCTGTTCAAAAACACGACTCACCTGCCCCGGCTTATGTTGATAAATCTCCTGATAAGCTAAAACACTTTTTACGTAATTTCTGGTTTCTTTAAAAGGAATAGTTTCTATCCAGATATCTGCTGGCATTAATTCAATGTCCTTAAGCCAGCGCTTTACTCGATATGGCCCAGCATTATAAGCAGCCGTAGCCAGCACTTGATTACCTTGGTTTTTATCTAATAAAATTTTAAGATACTGTGTGCCCAAAGCGATATTATTATTAGCATCAAGTAGATAACTTCGACTCATTTTGCCTTGTTTTAAGTTTTTGGCTGTATTTGGCATTAATTGCATCAACCCTTTAGCGCCAGCTGGTGAATGGGCATCGGTCATAAATGAGCTTTCTCTACGTGCAATAGCAAAAGCCCAAGCAGGCTCTATTTGCTGATCATGTGCATTGATATTAATTTCTTTGTTGAAAGCTTTAGGGAACCGTAAGCCAACATCATCTAGATAGCCTGCACTTGCCAAAGTGAAAATAGTTCGGTCGAACCATTTATTTTCATTTGCCACTTTAGCAACGATTAATTGCTCACGGGTATTTAACTGGCTGACTAAATAGTTCCACTCTGATCTGGCTTTTACATACCTGCCCAAATGATAAAATTCAAACGCTCTTTTGGCGGCAGGGTTATTAATAACGTTGCGTTTTTCAGCCAAAGAAAAAGATAACGGCTTATCTTGCATACTCACAGGCGTTTGAAGATAGCTTGCAGCTAGAAAACCATAATAATGACGTTCATTCGCCAGTTGCTCCAGCAAATACTCACCTCGCTGTTTTGCATCCGTTGCAATAAGTGCACGTGCATACCAGTACTTCCACTGTAATTCATTTTTATGCTTCACTGGCAACTCTTTTAATTCAACAATTAACCGCTGCCAATCTTGTTTTTTTAACGCTTGTGACAATCGCCATTGCAGCATACTTTTGCTTAAAGATGTTAATTCAAGTTTGTCTAACCAAACACGTGCTTGGCGATGATTTTTTGCCACCAAGGCAACGGCAAACTTTTCAGTGATTTGAGTTTTCTGAGCCGTGGTAAAGGTAAGTTTTTGTTGTGCTTTTTTATAACTTTTCATTGCGGAGTCTGGGTGGCGCCAAATAAGCCGCTTTAAGCCGTAGGTTAAAATTTGCGTTTCTCTAACAGAGTTATTAGGAAAGTATTTTAGCTTACTCACCAGCGAGGGATCTCTGCGTACCTGGTGCCAAAGACTCGCTAGATATTGCTGTTCCTTGGGCAGCAATTTAGTTAGGTAAGGGATAAGTGTATGTTTGCCGCCATCTGCTGCTAGCCCAACACGTTGCCAAATCACATCATTAGTTCGATAACCTGCAAGTTGCCACTGCTTAAATAAAGGATCACAAACTTTATTCTGTGACTTACCTACCACCCATAATTTGGTCACTTGTGGAAAAACCACACTTTCAGGCAAGCCCGAACTCAATTGAAAGTTCAAGTATTGACAGTTAAGCTCGGCGTTACTGGTTGGCTGATAAAACTTTAAAAATAATTGGGTCTTCTTTTTTCTAGCTAAAAACTGTAACCACGCTTTTCGCAATGGCCAATCAAGGGGGGAGCCTTTGTATTTTGTCAGAAACTGAGCTATCTCCCCTGCTGATGATAAGCGAATATTAGCGAGTAATTTCTGCTGATCTAAATAAGGCTGTAGAGGATAATAATGAAGTTGATTATATAGGGTTTGATATTGCGCTGAATGGCTTTTGGCCACAAGCTTTTCTGCTTTTAAAAAGCGTTGTTGCTGAACTTTATCAACGCGTAAGTGTAACGGTTCATTCGCAGCTAGGATCATACTATAGGCACAAGCTATAACTAACCAGCTAATTTTTATTAGTCTATTTACATCCATTGCTTTTAATTTTTCTACTCTTTCATATGTTCCAGTATAGATCACTGCAAGATTAATTATTTGAACTACTCTGAATTAATTTTCAGATAAAGTACAATATAAAGCTAAACTATTTCAACATGTCTAGGTGTAGGCCAAGATTTCATTTTCACTGATTAGAATGTTTCATTTATGACAAGTACTATTTTTCAAACTGCAGACCACTTTTTAGATGCTATTGGCTTACGCTGCCCTGAGCCGGTAATGATGGTTAGACTGAATATACGAAAAATAGCCAGCGGCGAAACGCTATTAGTTAAATGTGATGACCCCTCGACTACTCGTGACATTCCAAGTTTTTGTCGTTTTATGGAACACGAGCTAGTTGCCAAACAAGTAGTAGAAAAGCCATATTTATATGTGATTAAAAAAGCTTGAGATATTATGACTCAAGCCGTTCCTAGTTACGCTGATAACTCTACCTTTTTAAGCATAATGAATAATTCGTCCTTTAATTTTAAGCGTTGTTTTTTCCTTTGCTCTATATATTCATCGCTGGTATTTTCTACTCCTTGCTCAATACGTGCAACCTCCTAATTTACTTGGTGATAATCTTTAAACAAGCGGGCAAAGTGATTGTCATTCATTTTAAGGTGATGTATTTCTTTGTTAAATTCTGGAAATTCGTGATGAAGATCGTGTTTTTCTAAGATCATTTTTTTCTCCTAATTATACAAATATTTTTCTTAAACCCTAACTAGTACTCTACGCCTATATTCATCTCGATAATTGATCTAGCACAAGGCTACTATCTTTTTTCCTCTTCCCTAATTACGTGATATTTACCATGTTCAGTTGTAAGTAGATATGTTTGTCTGGAACTTTCCCATCACTCATAACTCTATAATTAAGTTGTTTACATTATGGAGTTATTTTTATGAATTTTTTCAAGCAAACTTGGAAAAACAATCAACAATTTATTATTTTCCTTTTATTGATGTCAGTATTTAGAAGCGCCTTTGCTGACTGGTATACAGTGCCCACGGGGTCGATGCAGCCTACCATTAAAGAAGGTGATCGGATAGTAGTAAATAAAATGGCTTACGATATAAAGTTGCCTTTTAGTCAAATATCACTACTAACCACTGGCGAACCACAACGTGGGGAAATAGTGGTCTTTGAATCTCAAACGGCTAAAAATAGGCTGATCAAGCGGGTTATCGGTCTACCTGGAGATGTTATTGAAATGAGCAATGAGCGGCTATTTATTAATGGAAAGGCACTAAACTATCAATTATCTCAACAACACGCTCAGCAGGTTTTTGCCATTGAAACTTTAGGCACTATTAAGCACTCCATTCGAATTGATCAAAGCCAGAGTAACCAGCTCAGTAGTTTTGATGCGGTTACTGTGCCTGAAAATAGTTACCTTGTTTTAGGTGATAACCGCCGCAATAGTGCTGACTCACGTGTTTACGGCTTTGTACCTCGTCATGAGTTAAAGGGTAAAGCGACCAGCATAGCCTTCTCGCTAAATTATGAAAATCACCACCTGCCAAGAACTAATCGTTTTTTTGAAGATATTTATGAGCTTTGATTGCTAAGCAAAAATTTTAGGCACAAAAAAAGGGCATATCCACTATGCCCTCTTCCATTTCTAAATAAGCATTATTTATTATTGCAGAACCGATATATCCGCAATAGCCAAAAAGCTATTTCGAATTTCGTTTAACAAAGTTAAACGATTAATTTTTATCGCTTCATCATCACTCATTACCATAACACTATCAAAAAAGGTATCAATAGGTGTTTTAAGTTGGGCTAACTCTGTCAAAGCCGCTTGATAGTTTTTATCTACCATTAACGGTGCTACTTTTAAAGTTACAGCACTAAATATGGTTGCTAAATCCTGCTCAGCTTCTTCAGTGGCTAATTCAGCTTTAAAGCCATCATAGAGTTGGCCATCAAACTTAGCTAAGATATTGCCTACACGCTTATTAGCAGCTGCTAAGGTTTCAGCCTCAGGCAAATTACCAAAAAAGCTTACCGCTTTAATGCGCTTGTCAAAATCTAATGGTGCGCTTGGTTTTTTCGCCAGCACCGCCTGAATAACATCAACCGCAATACCCTGCTCTTGGTAGAATGCACGAAAACGCCCCATAACAAAATCAACTACGTTTACAGCCGTATTTTCATTGGTTAACTTATCGCCAAACAAAGCAATGCTTTCGTTAATAAGTGTTTCAAGGTCTAAATCCAACTGCTTTTCAATGATAATACGTATGACACCAATTGCTGCTCTTCGTAATGCAAATGGATCTTTATCACCTTTAGGTGGCTGATTAATGCCAAAGATACCTACTAAAGTGTCTATTTTGTCGCTAATAGCAACAGCACAACCAATATTAGCTTCAGGTAAGGTATCACCAGCATAGCGGGGACGGTATTGATCTTCTAACGCCTGTGCTATTGAAGCACTTTCACCATCATTCAAAGCATAATATTTGCCCATAGTGCCCTGCACTTGCGGAAACTCTAAGACCATATCTGACATTAAATCTGTTTTGCTTAATAGGCCAGCACGGTATGCATCATCACTATTTTCGCCTAACTGATTGGCAATAATCTTGCTCAAATCAGCAATACGCTCTGATTTTGCCTTTAAAGTGCCTAATTGTTTTTGGAACAACACAGACTCTAACGTTGACAACCTTGATTCAAGCGTTTGTTTTTGATCGGTTTTAAAGAAAAACTCTGCATCAGCTAAACGTGGACGAATTACCTTTTCATTACCAAAAATGACTTCTCTCGGATCTTTTGATTCAATATTGGCAACAAAAATAAATTTATTAACTAACTCACCATTATCATTGTTAACAGGAAAGTATTTTTGGTGGTCTTTCATTGAATAAATTAACGGTTCAGCTGGCACGTTAAGAAAATCTTCATCAAAAGTGCCCACTAAAGTTACTGGCCACTCAACTAAAGAGGTTACTTCTTCAAGTAAATCTTCATCAATTAACGCAACCGCTGAAATGTCAGCTGCCACTTGTTTAATTTGAGCAACAATTTTCTCTTGGCGGGCTTGATAATCGACTTCAACAAAAGCCTTCGCTAATTCTGCTTGGTAATCATTTGCATGATTAAGGGTAACTAGTCCTTGATGATGGAAGCGATGACCTTGCACTAGATTACCTGAGTTAACACCCAACGCTGAGCCAGCAATAACTTGCTCACCGTATAACATGGTTAATGTGTGTACAGGACGAATAAACTGAATGCGCTCAGCCCCCCAACGCATCGGCTTGGCAATAGGCAATTTATTTATTGCTGTAGTTACAATATCAGGTACTAATTCACTAATAGTTTTACCAACCACAGTCGCCCTATGTAGTAACCACTCACCTTTTGGGGTAGTTAAGCGTTCTGCTTGCTCAACGGTAATACCATTAGAGCGTGCCCAACCCATTGCCGCTTTACTTGCTTGACCTTGCTCGTCAAAAGCCACATTTAGTGCTGGACCACGCTTTTCAACAACTTTATCTTGTTGTTTAGCCACAAGATCAAGTACTTGTACAGCTAATCGGCGTGGTGTAGCAAACCATTTAATGTCAGAGTATGCTAAATCGTTAGCATCAATTTGACCTTTAATGCCGTCATAAAAGGCTGTTGCTAATGTTTTTAGCGATTTAGGCGGTAATTCTTCCGTGCCTAATTCAATAAGGAGAGTTTCAGTCGTCATTATTTTTCTCCTTTAGTTGCAAGTTCTTTATTTACTTGGTCTTTACACAACGGGAAGCCTAGCTCTTCACGTTTTGTGTAATATGCTTCTGCACAGGCCTTTGATAAAGTACGCACACGTAAAATATAACGCTGGCGCTCAGTTACTGAAATGGCATGGCGAGCATCAAGTAGATTGAACGCGTGTGACGCTTTCATAACTTGCTCGTATGCGGGTAATGGTAAATTTGCTTCAATAAGTTTCTGACTATCTTTCTCACACTGATCAAACTGCTTAAATAGCGCATCTACATCTGCATGCTCAAAGTTATAAGTGGATTGCTCAACTTCATTTTGGTGGAAAACATCACCATAATATACTGTACCCATCGGACCATCTATCCAAACAAGATCGTAAATGCTATCAACATTTTGAATATACATGGCTAGACGCTCTAAACCATAAGTAATCTCACCTGTTACTGGCGTACACTCTAACCCACCTACCTGCTGGAAATAAGTAAACTGTGTTATTTCCATACCGTTAAGCCAAATTTCCCAACCTAAGCCCCAAGCACCCAGCGTTGGAGATTCCCAGTTGTCTTCAACAAAACGTATATCATGTACAAGTGGATCAATACCTAACTCTTTCAATGAGTTAAGGTATAAATCCTGAATATTTTTAGGTGAAGGCTTTAACATAACTTGAAACTGATAGTAATGCTGTAAGCGATTAGGGTTTTCACCATAGCGACCATCTGTTGGACGTCTGCATGGTTGAACATAGGCGCTACTAATGGGTTCAGGACCAATAGAGCGTAAAAAGGTCATCGGGTGGAAAGTACCAGCCCCTACTTCTAGATCTAAGGGTTGTACTATGACACACCCTTGACGTGACCAATAATCTTGCAGTTGCAAGATAAGGCCTTGAAATGTTTTACAATTGAAACTAGTCATGGGTTTACAGTTCACTTTTAGTTTATGGTATTAACATGAATAATTAACATGTTGTTTTTAAAGTAAAAATGCTCGGTATTGATGACCGAGCATATAATTGTTTTTTAAACGGGAATTGAATAATATACGCTACATCCCGTCTACAACTTAAAAGTCTAAATTAGATACTTTTAAGGCGTTGTCTTCAATAAAGTTACGGCGTGGCTCTACATGGTCACCCATCAAGGTAGTAAATAACTGATCTGCTGCAATAGCATCTTCAATAGTTACTTTTAACATACGACGAGTTTCAGGATCCATAGTGGTTTCCCAAAGCTGCTCTGGGTTCATTTCACCTAACCCCTTATAGCGCTGAATATATTGACCGCGTTTTGACTCTGCCATTAACCAATTTAGTGCCTCTTCAAAACTCGTTACAGGTTTAATCTTTTCGCCACGCTTAACATAGGCACCGTCTTCCATTAAATCGTTAATAGCATCATTAAGAGATAAAATAGCAGCAAACTCATTTGATTGAATGAATTCGTAACCACAGTCATATTCTTTGTCAATACCATGCTGTCGCACATTAAAGCGTGGATGATAGATAGCACGCTCATGGTCGAGTTCAACTGATACCGTATAAATTGAGCCATTACCATCTTGATTATCAAGCTGAGTAATTAAGTTGTGGGCCCAAGCATCAACTTTATCTTTATCGGTAAAATCTTCCTTAGTGATGGCATTGCTATAAATCATTTTTTCTAGAATATCACTCGGGATCTGTCTAGAAATACGTTTAATAGTTTCCATGGTAGAGCGAAACTCATTCACTAACTGTTCAAGTGCTAATCCAGATATGGCAGGCGCACCTTCATTAACATAAATAGCGGCATTATCTAAAGCTAATGTAGTTAAGTATTCTGTTAGGCCATCATCATCTTTTATGTAGCGCTCCTGCTTACCTTTTTTAACTTTATATAACGGCGGTTGTGCAATAAAGATATGGCCACGTTCCATAATTTCTGGCATTTGACGATAAAAGAAAGTCAGTAATAAGGTACGGATATGCGAGCCATCGACATCAGCATCGGTCATGATGATAATGTTATGATAGCGCAGTTTTTCTGGATTATATTCATCACGGCCAATCCCACAACCTAACGCTGTAATTAAGGTACCTACTTCTTGTGATGAAATCATTTTATCAAAACGTGCTTTTTCTACGTTTAGAATCTTACCTTTTAATGGCAATATTGCTTGGTTTTTACGATTGCGCCCCTGCTTGGCTGAACCGCCAGCAGAGTCCCCTTCCACAATATATAACTCAGAGAGTGCCGGATCTTTTTCTTGGCAATCTGCCAACTTACCAGGCAAGCCCGCAATATCAAGCGCACCTTTACGACGCGTCATCTCGCGCGCTTTTCGAGCTGCTTCACGCGCTCGAGCTGCATCGACAATTTTCATGATAATCGTTCTAGCCACTGTCGGGTTTTCAAGTAGGTATTCACCTAATTTCTCACCCATAGCTTGCTCAACCGCAGTCTTAACTTCAGAAGAAACCAACTTATCTTTTGTTTGTGATGAGAACTTAGGATCAGGAACTTTAACTGAAATTACCGCAGTTAAACCTTCACGAGCATCATCACCTGTTGCACTGGTTTCTGAACTACCTTTCTTACTTTTATTTAGGCCTTCTTTAACCATGTAAGAATTTAATGTCCGCGTTAAGGCTGTTCTAAAACCACTTAAGTGAGTACCACCATCGCGTTGAGGAATGTTATTAGTAAAACAGTAGATACCCTCTTGGAAGCCATCATTCCACTGCATAGCTACCTCAACAACAATGCCATCTTCGCGCTCTAAATCAAAATAGAATATTTGTTCATTTACTGAGGTTTTATTTGTGTTCAAGTATTCAACAAATGCTTGAATGCCCCCCTCATAACAAAAGTATTCTTCTCTACCTTCTTCTCTTTCATCAATTAAACGTATTGATACACCAGAGTTTAAAAAAGATAATTCACGGATTCGTTTTACTAAAATATCGTAGTGAAACAAGGTATCTGAAAAGGTTTCTGCGCTAGGCCAAAAACGAACTTCTGTGCCTTTTTGATCTGTATCACCAACAACCGCCAATGGTTCTACGGGCTCACCCATATTATAAAATTGCTCATGCAATTTTCCATCTCGACGAATGGTTAGCTTTAATTTTTCACTCAAGGCATTTACAACCGAAATACCAACACCGTGAAGACCTCCAGAAACTTTATAACCAGAATCTTCACCACCAAACTTACCACCAGCATGTAACACTGTCATAATAACTTCAGCAGCAGACACCCCCTCTTCCGGATGAATTTCGGTAGGAATACCACGGCCGTCATCTTTAACAGATACAGAGCCATCCAAATGAATGGTCACTACAATATCATTACAATGGCCAGCTAATGCTTCATCGATAGAGTTATCTAAAACTTCAAAAACCATATGGTGTAAGCCTGTGCCATCATCTGTGTCACCGATATACATGCCTGGTCGTTTTCGTACTGCATCTAGTCCTTTTAGTACTTTAATACTGGACGAGTCATATTCGTTTTCTACTGTCATAGTTTTAGCCTATTCACTCTTATTACATCACTTATGATTTAAATATCAGAAGTATCTGGGTACAACTTTGTTGATGAAATCTCACCATGTTTCACGTGAAACACCTCATATTGTTCTGAGCAAACATGTTCAATAAAAGGATGTACCACACTATTTTCAATTGCCGTTATGATGACTTGGCAATCTAATAACTCAATTGCTGATGATAAAGCCTTGCGAGATGTTGAATCTAATTCCGCACCTATATCATCAATTAATAAAATTGGTTTTACTCGATTAACTTGTGCAATCAATTTAGCTTGAGCAAAAGTTAACGCCAATAAAAACAACTTTTGTTGCCCCCTAGAAAGTTGAGTTTCTAGGGGCTGCTTATCCAATAAAAACTTAACATCAAATTTATGAGCACCATAAAGGCTATAGCCAAAATTTATTTCACGTTCAATATTAGCAGATAAAATTTCTTCTAATAGCCTTTTTTGAGGCCAACCCTGTAAATACTGGACACTTACTCTTTCACTGATTGCAGGTAATAGCACTAACAACCATTTATCCAACTCTGCTGTCAATTGACCTACATAAAGTTTTCGCTCTTGGGCAACTTGCAGTGAAAGCTGGCAAAACTGTTCGGTCCAGTAGGCCAATGTGGTAATATCAGCTCCACTTCTTATGCAGGCATTTCTCTGCTTAAGCACCCTAGAAAAACGACGCCAGTGGTCAGAAAAATCATGTTTCACGTGAAACATACCTAAATCTGTAAAGCGTCTTCGCTCTTTGGGCCCACCAAAAAAAAGCTTAAAACTCTCGGGAGTTATAATCTGAATAGCAATATTCTTTGCTAACTCAGATAGACGACCATATCGTTTACCATCAATTTTTATATTAGTTATGCCTGTAGGTATCTCTCTACTTAACCCCAGCTGACTGCCTTTGCTGTCTTTAACACTGACAACAAACTTATCTTGGCCATAACAAACTAAGGTGTCAATTTTACTGGCTCTAAATGATTTACCATGACCAATAAAAAAAAGCGCCTCTAATAAGCTACTTTTTCCACTACCATTGTCACCAACAAAAAAATTTAACTTTGGATGAAAATCAATTGCTGTTGAACTCAAATTTCTAAAGCTTTGTGTTATTAAACGAGCAACTGTCATTGAGCAAGTGAATCCAATGTCATTATTTCTTACAGCTACAAAAAGTTATAAACGCATAGGCATAACAACATAAAGAGCTTCGCCTGACTCAGCTCCTTCTATGACAACACTTGAATTTGCATCGGCTAAAGTGAATTTAACCTGCTCGTCCTTGATGGCGTTTAGTACATCGAGTACATAACTAACGTTAAAGCCAATTTCTAATTCCTCATAAGGAAAGTCAATTTCTAACTCTTCTTCAGCTTGTTCTTGTTCAGGATTGTTAGCGGTAATTTTTAAAAGTGAATTTAAAAAGTTTAACCGTACCCCTTTAAATTTTTCATTGGACAAAATAGATGCGCGAGACAGTACCTG
>ENA-UZWX01001520-UZWX01001520.1-metagenome-genome-assembly--contig:-Day-4---50m-contig-1520_pt1 | contig 26695 bp, 21 predicted proteins | sample MGYA00260347_ERZ794907 | MGnify/ENA metagenome assembly ERZ794907 | reverse complement strand
GGAGATTTTGGGGGACATTCATACGTGTTTTACTCCGAGCAGGATAACTGTGCTAGTTTTAGACACAGGCTTGTTTTTCATTCATAACGAATATGCCATGTAGATGGCGATTCTACAATTTTGTTGGAAAAAGATAGATGATAGCGATGCGTTTACGATATTGGATTGTGGTTACACAGATTTTATTTTGGTCAGTTGCTGTTTTCGGACACGGTCAGGCAGACGGCCCTGCGGGCGACAGCGATCGTGTTATTGAATTTCCTGATACGGAGAAATACCGCACGCTGCTTGTTGATCTACACACGCATTCGGTTTTTTCTGATGGCCACGTCTGGCCGGTGATCCGTGTTGAAGAAGCTTTGCTTGACGGTCTGGACGGCATTGCCATTACCGAGCATCTTGAATGGCAGCCGCATTTGAAAGATATACCGCATCCTGACCGTAACAGAGCGTTTGAAGAGGCGAAAAAAGCAGCGGAAAATCGGGATGTCATCGTCATTTCCGGAGCCGAGATTACACGACGTATGCCAGTAGGTCATATGAATGCGGTGTTCCTCACCAATGCGAATTCACTTCTGGACATGACTAAAGCGCTATCTCAAGTGAGTGATACTAATAAATTCTACAGGAAGTCACGGAAGTGGCCTGCGCAGAAAGCCGTGGAGGCAGCTAATAATCAGGGTGCATTTGTTTTCTGGAACCACCCTAATTGGTCAAGCCAAAAACCCGATGGTATCGCGGAGATTACGGATTTCCACGCGCGCAATGCCAAAGCCAACTTGCTGCACGGTGTTGAGATCGCGAACGGTTTCGAGTACTCGGCAGAATATTTTGCTATCGCGCTTAAACACAACCTTACGTTGATTGGCACGTCGGACGTCCATGATTTGATTGATTGGGATTACAAACCGCATTTAGGCGGGCATCGTCCGGTTACGCTGGTGCTCAGTGAGGAAAAGACGGCCGAAAGCATCAGGGAAGCATTGTTTGCGCGAAGAACTGTTGTCTGGTTCAAGAACCAGCTGTTTGGTCGACAATCAGAGTTAGGCCCTTTGTTAAAAGCATCAATGGTCGCGAGATCTGCGCGGTGGCTGAAAAAAACAACCATCCTTGAGATAGAAATCGAAAACAAATCCGATGCTAAATATCTGCTGCAAAATCAAAGCAACATGAGTTTTGTTGGTGCCAGTAACGTCCTTGAAGTGCTGCCGGGGTCAACGTCTGTTTTTAGGGTGAAACCCGGTGACAAACAAGATCAGCTAGATCTAGAGTTTAAAGTGCTCAACGCGTTGACAGCGCCGGGCAAGCCCGCGGAAATAACCTTTCGATTTATGCCCGCCGACGCGATTCGCTAACCGGGCGAGCAGGCGTTAGAGGCTCTCAAACAGGCATCAATTTGATAGCAGGGCAGGGAATGGGTTTGGCGTTGCGCTGCCGCGATGTTGAGTGCCGCTGCCTGTGGTTGAATTTCTTGGCTTTAATACCAATATTACATGCATCTATCACCGAAAGACGAACAGAACGTTCGGCCGGGTATCTGTGTATTTGCTCGCGATTTAGATGTGTTTTGCATAGAATTACCGGTCTCGCCATGCAGTGGGTCCAGCAAGAGATCTTGAAGCCAGGCTAACAGTTTACTAAATAGAAATGACGAGGATAAATCATGTCTAATGAACAAGCTCTTGGAGAGTTTGAAGTAAGTACCCGTGAATGGGTTAAAGAAAACTTTCCAGTGTCACTAGCCGGATCGGCGATGGGATTGGAAGGAGAAGCTGATGAGTCAACCAAAGCTGATTTTGACGTCTGGCGGCAACGTCTGGCCGAGAAAGGCTGGGGTGCACCCACCTGGCCTGTACAATACGGCGGGGCTGGACTCAGTCATCCGGAAGCAAAAATTATCAGTCATGAAATGGCCAAGGTAGGCGCCTTCAATCCGATTCCGCTGCTGGCGGGCATGGGCGTAACCATGGTTGGGCCGACGATTCTTGAATACGGTACTGAAGATCAAAAACAACGACACCTGAAGCATATTGCGAGCGGTGAAGTGCGTTGGTGCCTTGGACTCTCTGAGCCTGGGGCAGGTTCTGACTTGGCTTCTCTGTCAACTAAAGCTATCGATAACGGGGATAACTTTGTCGTCAACGGCCAAAAGACATGGACATCAGGGGCAGACATATCTCAGTGGTGTGGTGCGCTGGTACGCACAGATCCGAACGCGAAAAAGCGAGATGGTATCAGCTTCGTAATGTTGCCGATGGGGCAGGCTGGTGTCACAACCAAACCGATTAAGCTCATTTCTGGCGCCTCGCCATTTTGCGACACTTTTTTCGACGACGCCCGCGCTGAAAAAGCAGACCTGTTGGGAGAGCTCAATAAGGGTTGGAGCGTCGTGAAACGATTGCTGCAACATGAACGACAAAGTCAGACGCAGGCGAGAAGTCCTGGTGGCGGTGGTAACAAAGTATCATTGCAGGAGAAAGCGAAAACTTATGCCGGCACAGATGAGAAAGGTGCATTGGCTGACGCAGATCTCAGAATCCGGCTGGCAAATCATTTGATGGATTCGCACGCACACGGCTTAACCGTCAGTAGGATTACAGCCGAGGCGAAGGGTAAAGTGGAGGTGAGTGCTGCAGCCTCTATTCTCAAAAACTCGGCGACAAAAATTGCGCAGACCAAAAATGAACTCACCATGGAGTTTATGGGAACGCAAGGTGTTGGTTGGGAAGGTAGTACCTTTGATGAGTCTGAGCTGAGCAACGTGCGCGATTGGTTATGGGGCAAGGCTATCTCTATCTATGGCGGTTCCCACGAGGTTCAAAACAACATCATTTCTAAAAACATTCTAGGTCTCCCAGAGACGACACAAAAAGGGTAGGGAGAACATCAAATGGCAGCACTAACAGAAGAGCAATCCATGATTCGCGATCAAGCGAAGTCGTGGACATCAGAACAAGCGCCAGTGGGTAAATTTCGCGAAATGAGAGACAGCGATATATCAACGGCGTTTTTTCCAGATACATGGTCGGCAATGGTCGAGATGGGTTGGACGGGAATCATCATTCCTGAACAGTACGGTGGATCAGACCTCGGCTTCTTAACTTTCGGCGTTATTTTGGAGGAGATTGGCCGTCAGCTGACTGCATCTCCCTTGTTTGCATCGGCATTGGTTGGCGCCTCAGCCGTTTTGCTAGGCGGTAATGATGCGCAGAAACAAGCCGTGTTACCCGGCATTGTAGATGGTAGCAAAATCCTCACGCTGGCTCTGGAAGAGGGGCCTAGACACGCTCCAGAAAATACCGCATTGGCAGCTGAAAAAAATGGTGATGGCTACAAGCTGACCGGCGCAAAAACTTTTGTGCAAGAAGGTATGTCGGCGACGACCTATGTTGTGGTGGCAAGAACCAGCGGTGCGCGGGGTGACAGCAGTGGCTTAACACTTTTCTTGGTCGACGCAGATGCATCTGGGTTGACTAGAAATCAGGTGAGGACCGTGGATAGCCGTGGCTATGCAAATCTAGACCTTGATGGTGTTGAAGTGTCAGCTGACGCAGTGCTTGGGACGCTGGATGAAGCTTATCCAGTACTCGAAGCCGTGCTGGACCGCGCAAGGGCGGCAAGCGGTGCTGAAATGCTGGGAACGGCTGCGCAGTCGTTTGATATGACGCTTGATTATCTCAAAACCAGAGAGCAATTTGGTCAGGTGATTGGCTCTTTTCAGGCGTTGGGTCACCGAGCTGCGGGTTTGTTCGGGCAAATGGAGCTCGCGCGTTCCTGCTCAGAAGCGGCGCTGCAAGCGATAGACGATGATGACAACACCCAACAAATGGCATCTCTGTCGAAATGTCGCGTGGGTGAATTTCTGTATGAGATGTCGAATCAGCTTATTCAGATTCACGGCGGCATCGGCATGACTGATGAATTCAATGCAGGTTTATATCTAAAGCGTGCTCGCACACTTGAGACTGCGTATGGTAATCGCTCGTACCATCGTGATCGTTACGCGACGCTGTCTGGTTTCTAAGCTCGCATAGCACTGGCAATATCTTGCTTCAGATGTGTTTGCTGCGGTTTTCAAACTTGAAAATAGCCGCGGCATTCACATCCGAATAGCATGTGGGTTTTAGTCCACTCGGGTATATCATCTCACCGATTTAAGATAGTTTAAGTGCCGCTCGTACTGCTCAAGTATATCGTTAGCAATTTGCTCACCTGTCCATCCCATCACGTCGTAATCCTGCCCGCCTTCACCTAGGTGAACCTCCGCGCGCCAATAAGTGCTTGCATCGTTTGGATGCTCAACCATTGCGTCGTCCGGTAATTGCATTTCGTGTGCTCTGATAACGTAAACAAAATCCAATTCTTCACCGTGAAGGACTTCCAGACGCACAATTTGGTGCTCATTTTCCTCGACGACAGATGCTTCAAGGCCATTGGCGCTAAGCTCGCTAGCAAAGTTCTGAAGCGTTGATTTAGCGATAGACCTTTGAAAAGCGACAACGCCAGATTTGGTCGGATATTGGAACAGGTTGTTCAGTCGTTCTTGCCATGGGATGTTGCTGTCAACGACGGTCTGAACTGACAGCGTATCTCGCTTGACGATATCTGTCTGGAGTGCGCGCCAGAACCCCCAAATAGCAAACAACAACGCAAAAGAAAAAGGCAGTGCGCTTGCGATAGCGGCCGTCTGAAGTGAGGGTAATCCCCCTGCAACTAAAAGAATTGCGGCGATAATGCCTATCGAACCTGTCCAGAAAACTCGCTGCCATAAAGGCGTGTCGTCCCTGCCGTTTGAAGCCAGCATGTTCACGACCATTGCGCCTGAGTCTGCCGAGGTGACGAAGAACACAATCACCATGATAACCGCGACAAAGGAAAGCAGCTCAGTACCAGGCAGAAACTCAAAAAACTGGAACAACGCCACACTAGCGTCCACTGTGACCATTTCACCGAGTTCTGTCGCCCCTTGATGTAATATCAGCTCTATTGCGCTATTGCCAAAGACAGTCATCCAGAACAGGGTGAACAAAGTTGGCCCGAGCAATGCACCCAATACAAATTCTCTAATGGTACGCCCGCGCGAAATTCTAGCGATAAACAAACCTACAAAAGGCGCCCAACTCAACCACCAGCCCCAATAGAAAATTGTCCAACCTCCGAGCCAGTCAGTTGGTGTGTACGCATAAAGATTAAACGTTTTTGATACCAAGTCAGAAAGATAGTCGCCGGTGTTTTGCACAAAGACTTGAAGAAGCAGAACGGTGGGGCCGAATGAAAGTACCAGAATAAGCAATATGATCGCGAGCACAATATTGATCTCGGAAAGCCGTTTAATGCCAGCGTCGAGACCCATAACGACGGAAATGGTTGCAAGAATTGTGGTTGCAATAATCAGCACCACTTGAACGCCTATATTGGTCGGTATGTCGAATAGATAAGCCAGACCAGAGTTAATTTGCAGTACACCAAAACCGAGCGACGTTGCAACGCCTGTCACGGTCGACAAAATAGCAAATATATCTACGGCTGTTCCAAGAGGTCCGTATATGCGCTCACCGAAGATAGGATAAAGCGCTGAGCGAATCGTCAGAGGCAAATCATGACGATAGCCAAAATACGCCAATATCAGGGCAACAACCGCGTACATTGCCCAAGCGTGAATACCCCAATGGAAGAAAGTGAGCTTCATCGCCTCACGAGCGGCGGTGACGGTGCCGGGTTCTCCGGTTGGCGGTGTGAGAAAATGCATAACAGGTTCTGAAACACCGAAGAACATCAGCCCGATACCCATGCCGGCGGAAAACATCATCGCAAACCAAGACACATAACTGTAATCCGGTTCAATGTGATCCGGACCTAGCTTGATGTCGCCATATCGGGAGACAGAAAAGATCAGTATGCTGACCAGAATGAACGCAACAACAAGTACGTAGTACCAGCTGCCATTAGTAACAATGCCACTCTGCAGACCTTGAAACATTGCGCCGACAGCCTCTGGCCACACCGCGGCCGAAACCACCAGCACCAAAAGAATACTCGTGGCGCCATAAAAAACGGGTGGGTTGAATGTACTCGTTTCTTTTTCCATCAATTTCACTTTTCAAAAATGTGTGTTCAGTATTTGATTTGCCTTGTCTGGCATTTTGCCAACGCCCAGCGTCACTGCACCGCTCCAGTGCCGGGATAGTAAGAACTATCCCACAAATAGCCTTTGAATTCCTAGGATTTCGATTTTGCGGATCTGCGCGTATGGCAATTGGTTTCGAATCCCGCGTACACTGTTGGATATCAATGAGTACGAAAAATGGGAGTGAAGATGAAAACCGGATTTTTATGGCATGAAAAACTGATGTGGCATGATCCAGGTTCTGCTGCGGCAGGATTTGTGCCAACCGACGGCTCGTTTCAACCCGGATTGCACGTTGAGAATTCTGAAACAAAGCGAAAGTTGAAAAATTTGCTCGATGCCTACGAAGTCACGCCTCAGCTCAAGCAGCTTAATTTTGAAGCAGCGACGACTGAAACTTTAAAACGTTTTCATACCGCTGATTACATCGAAAGCGTTCGCCAGTTGAGCCAATCACGGGGCGGTGATGCCGGCGAAACGGCCCCCGTGGGTCCGGGGTCGGAGCCCATAGCGCGTATGGCGGTGGGTGCAACCTGTGCTGGTGTCGAATCGGTATTAACGGGCGATGTCAGCAACAGTTATATTCTCAGTAGACCACCGGGTCATCATGCCGAACGTGATCGAGGACGTGGTTTTTGCATTTATAACAACGTTGGCTTGGCGATTATGGAAGCGCGCGCGAAGGGGTTAGTAAATCGGGTCGCTGTTGTGGATTGGGATGTTCACCACGGCAATGGTACTCAACAGGCTTTTTATGATTCCGCTGATGTGCTGACGATTTCTTTGCATCAGGAAATGCTCTATCCCGTGAACATGGGTAAGTTGTCTGAGCAAGGAGAGGGCGACGGCGAAGGGTTTAATATTAATGTGCCACTGCCTGCCGGGTGCGGCGGCGATGCGTATCTCGCTGCAATGGAACAGATTGTTGTGCCGGCTTTGCAACACTTCGAACCGGAGTTGATTGTTGTTGCCTGCGGCTATGACGCGAGCTACTTTGATCCTATGAGCCATATGTTGTTGATTTCTAGCCACTATCGGAAAATGACTGAGATGATGATGGAGCTTAGCCGCGATCTTTGTGATGGGCGCCTCGTGGTAAACCACGAAGGCGGGTACAGTGAATTTTACGTGCCTTTCTGTGGAGCGGCTGTGATCGAAGCCATATCGGGCATTGACTCAGGCATCATCGACCCGTCGCGCGCGACGGCCTTTGTTGAGAATCAACTGCTTAAACCGCATCAGCAAGCTCAGATTGATGCCGCCGTGAGTGGGCCGCTTCAGCGCTGCCTGCTGAGATAACAAGCTGTTTTAGTTTTCAATTTCATTTGTGTGCTGCCAGTCACCTTTGTGTTCTTGTATAGTCGGACGCAGGCTTTTAATAAAGGAACAAAAATGGCAACCCCTTTTCCCAATCACCCACAACTTAGGGGTAATTTTGCGCCCATTAATTTTGAGGCTCAGATGCAGGATCTGGTCGTTGATGGCAGTATNNCCTGATGGTCTATCCGGTTCACTTTACCGAAATGGCCCCAATCCGAAGTACGCGCCCACGGGCCCTTATCACTGGTTTGGCGGAGACGGTATGGTTCATGCCTTTCACTTTAACGACGGTCGCGTGGATTATCTCAATCGGTGGGTGGATACGCCTAAGCATATTGCTGAGCTGGCAGAAGGACACAGCATAACGCGGGCAAGAAAACCGGACCCAGAGACCGGAAAGCTCGTGTCAAACCACGAAAACGGTCTGGCTAATACCCATATTCTCTGGCACGGCGATCAGTTGTTAGCACTGGACGAAGGCAGTCATCCTTTTGAGCTTGAGCCGATGACGCTGGCATCAAAAGGGTATATCGAAAACGGCAGAGACTTATCCGGTGCGATGACTGCACATCCGAAGATCGATCCGGTGACGGGTGAGTTGCATGGTTTTGGTTATATGACGGGTTATGCGGGTAGCCCCAGGATGACCTATCATGTGCTCGACACAGCAGGTGCCGTGATCAGGTCCGATGAATTTGAAGCGCCTTACCCAGCGATGGTGCATGACTTCGTCATCACGACTGACTACGTGATATTCCCGATATTTCCATTGACGTTCGATATGGCCAGAGCGGCCAAAATCGGCTCTCCTTACGCATTTGATGCATCTAAAGGCACCCATATTGGAGTGTTGAAACGCGGCGCTCCGGTGACGGACATTCGTTGGATTGAGGGCCCAATGTGCTTTGTTTTTCATTATCAGAACGCCTGGAATCAAGGTGAGCAAATTACCGTCGATACAATCGAATTCGCGGTTGCACCAAACTTCCCGTCAGTGGATGGGACCTTACCTACTCATGCTGACGCGCAGGGCAAGTTAGTCCGTTGGCATATCAATATGAAAAACGGCGAAGTCAGACAGGAATCTGTGCTGGATGTAGCCTCAGAATTCCCTCGGCTGGATGAGCGATTCACTGGCTTGCGTTACAAGCATGGGTATATTGCTGCAGCGTCAAAACGGCAACGAGGAGACGGGGGGCTTTTCCACGAGATTACGCACATAGATATGGATTCGGGCATGGCTAAGACATGGGACGCGGGGGTTGGAAATGGCGTTTCAGAACCGGTTTTTGTACCTGAATCAATGGCTTCTGCTGAAGGTGATGGTTGGTTGTTAGCGACCGTGTACAAGGAAGCAACGAAAAATTCTGATCTTGTCATTCTGAACGCTCGTGCTGTGGAAGACGGACCCGTTGCGACGGTTCGGCTTGATCATCGGATACCTTTTGGTTTCCATGGCAGTTGGCGCGCTAATTAAAACTTGAGTGACTTTCCTTTAAAGATTCTCGCGGGCAAGGTCGCTGCGGCTAGAATAGCCGAGCTCGGCTGGTCGCCCGAGTTGTTTTCGACGCTGATCAGCGCCAGCGGCGGCGCCAAAATGCTCGGCCTTGCTCACTTAGACCGTTTTTTGTTCGGTGACTATCTTCAGCGGACTGGCCATCCGATGGCTTTGTACGGCTCCTCAATTGGTAGCTGGCGAAACGCCGCACTTGCGTCGCCCTCGCCGCTGGCGTCTTTGCTGCGCCTGCAAGACCTGTATCTTAACCAAGGTTGGGACGAAGCAGATCCACGTTCGGCTGGCGAGATTGTTGATGATCTTTGTGAACAGGTGATCGCAGGTTATTGTGATGACGCATTAATTAATCATCTTTGTCAGCACCCGAGATTTACGAGTCACATCGTCACTGCGCGTGGTTTGGGTTTGAATAACAATCGTCGCGGTGTCGCATTAGGGACGGGGATGGCACTCTCGGCGATGGGTAATTTGCTGAGCAGACGTTTACTAGGCAAAGGGTTTCAACGCGTGGTGTTCAGTTCTGGCCCAAGTGTTGGCTTCAACTTTCGAGATTTCAACACGGTTCATGTGCCACTTGCTGCGGCTAACCTCAAGGGATCATTGCTTGCCAGCGGTTCAATTCCCTTTCTGATGTCCGGACAGCGCGATTTACTTGGGGCACCGAAAGGGCAGTACTGGGACGGAGGCGTGATTGACTACCATTTTGATCTAGAAAACTACGTCGACGAAGGGCTTGTGCTTTATCCTCATTTCACGGATAGAGTGATAAAAGGCTGGTTCGACAAAGGCCTGCGTTGGCGTCAAAACCAGTCTCCGTTGATGGACCGTATCGTTTTGCTGGCTCCCTCCGCTTCCTACTTGGCGCGTCTTCCCCTAAACAAAATTCCGGATCGCGGTGACTTCAATAGAATGTCTCAGTCTGCGCGTTACAAATATTGGTCAGCATGTATAGATGCCAGTCTAGCGCTTGCCGAAAGCTTCGACGCAATCGTTAGTGACAGTGACCCGATGAGGTACGTAACAATAGTTGAATGACGACGCTGTCAACAATTATAGGCGCTGGTTAAACTCGACCATGTTGCCGCTAGGGTCGTGGGTAAAGCTCTGGAGACAAACGCCATCTATCTCAGAAGGGTTCGAGCATTTGAATCCAGCTGCCTCAACGGCGGTCTTAACCGCAGCCACATCGTCGACGGCGAATGCGAAGTGTTGCTCTTTGGGTGGTGGTGTGGAGTCGATGCCTAGCAGATGGAGTTCTTGTCCGGCACTCTTTAGCCAGGCGCCAGGAAAGCCGAGATCTGGTCTCGAGATTTGGGTCATGCCGAGCAGTCCAACGTAGAACCGAACTGAATCATCAACATCTTTTACGTTGATTGATACATGATGAATACCATTAATCATGATTGTCTCCTTTTTGGTGCTGTTAGTATAACGCCGTTGGTCGGTGATCAACATGTGATGACTCGATCATTTCCGCTTAACTTTTAGATAGATTCTGACGCGCGTCGCAGCGCACGTGAAAAAGCGATACGGTAAAATACGGGCAGCGCGATGAGTGTGAGCACGGTCGCAAATGCCAAGCCACCCATGATACAAACAGCCATTTCGCGGAAAAATGCATCGGATAACAACGGCGACATGCCGGCTATTGTGGTACCAGCAGCTAGCATAACGGGTCGGAGTCGACTCAAGCTCGCCCGTACAATACTTTCAATATTCATGCCTTCCTCATCGATTCGCTTGTCTATCTCGTCAACAAGCACCACACAGTTCTTGATGAGCATGCCTGAGAGACTCAAAAATCCGAGGAACGAGGGAAACGTAAATGAAAGATCGGTTACCAATAAACTAATCACAACACCACAAACAGTCATCGGTACAGTCAGCCAAATGACGATCGGCTGCCTTAACTTGCCAAACATCAGCAAAGTGACAAAGAACATCACGCCAAAGGTGATGGGTATCTTCGTGGCTAGGGTTTCCCTCGCTTCCTGACTCCCTTCATATTCGCCGCCCCATTCCAGACTGTAGCCTGCCGGCAAGGGGATCGCCTCAACATCTCCACGTATTGATTCAAACACACGAGTAAAGTTTTCGCCCCTAGGTGGATTTGAGAGTGCACTGACAACTCGATAGCGGTTGCGCCTAAAAATCAGACTATCTTCTGGTTGCAGACTGAAGCCATCAATCACCTGAGACATGGGAATATGTGATTGTTGAGCGGGGCTCCACACCATACGATCAGACAAGCCGGGTAAGTCGGTGCGTTCATCCTCAGGTGCGCGCGCGATAATAGGTAACAACTTATTTTCGTCACGATACAAACCAATATTAACGCCAAGCGTGGCATACGCTAACGATTGATAGACATCCTCGCGGGTCACACCTGAATTGTGCGCTTTAATGGCATTAAATTCCGGCACAATCTGAAGCTCTCTTTGTCGCCAATCGATTTTTCTGTCGATGAGATTATGGGCGAGATATACGTTGAGCGCCTGATCTGCGAGACTTCGAAGCACGTCTGGATCGGAACCAATAAATCGGGCTTCAATCTTGGAGGATCCGCTTGGACTGAATTCCGCTCTTCTTATCTGAATTTCTGCCTCAAGATTCGACTCGGCTAGTCTAGCTTCGACTTTAGACATAATATCGTTCATGCCCTCCACATCTTCTACCCGGACAACCAAATGAGCATAAGCAGTATTTGGTTTTTCTGGGCGTGTAGTCGCGGTAAAACGACTGGGTCCCACACCAATGAAACTTGTGATGTCTGTAATACCGGCTTCAGCTTTTATCTGCTGTTCTAAACCGGCGATTTCATCGGCGGTTGTCAGAATGTCAGTGCCTTGAGGCAAATAGTAGTCGACATAAAAAATAGGTGTACTCGTTGTTGGGAAGAAGCTCTGCTTGACCTTCGTGAATCCCCAAAAACAGCTTACTGTAATGGCAAGAATCACCAACGACGTAAACCAAGCGCGGCGCAACCCGAAACGAATCAGCTGCTGATAATGCGCATAGCCCCAACCGCTATAAAGTGTTTCAGGTTTTCCTTTTTCCCTTTTTATTAATAAGTAACTACCGAAAAGTGGCGCGACTGTAATAGCCAAAAGCCAGCTTAGCAACAAAGAGATGGCCACAACCTGAAAAAGCGATTTGAGAAAATGACCCGAACTATCTTCCGACAACCCGATAGGAACGAAAGCAAGAATCCCAATGATAGTTGCTCCCAAAAGCGCAAACTGCGTGCGTTTAACCGATTCGGTCGCTGCTTGCTTCGGCGTTCGCCCCTTCTGAACACCGATGACCATGCCTTCAGCAATAACTATCGCATTATCGACGAGCATGCCCATCGCAATCATTAATGCACCGAGAGAAATTCGCTGTAATTCGATATTCAGGATCGTCATCACACATATGGTGCCAAGCACCGTGAGCAACAGCACGCTACCAACAACGGTACCTGCACGCCAACCCATAAACACACATAACGCGCCAACCACCGTAGCTACAGAAAGTAGCAAATTTTTGAGAAAGGTAGTCATAGATTTCGCAACAACTCTGTGTTGCAAATAAATCGGATGCACCTCAACCCCGAGCGGCAGGTTGCGTGATAGGCGAGTAATTTCTCGATGAACCTCCTCTCCAATTTTTGTCACATTGAGACCCGGTGTAATCGAAACACCTAGGGTAAAGGCAATTTCTCCGTTATGACGGATAATTTGATGTGGCACTTCGATTGCGTCACGCGAAATAGATGCAATCTCCGAGAGTTTGAAGACTTCAGTGGATCCGGGTTTACCAACCCTCATGTTCTCAACCGCTTCAACACTATCGAAAGCTAAAGGCGGCGCAATCATCAGGCGTCGAGAATCAAAAGCCACTGAGCCCGCGGATATCACGCCATTTTCGCGGGCGATGCTGCCGAATAACACATCGATTGGAATACCCAGCGTCACAAGTCTCTCTTGATTCACCTCAACGAATATTGCTTCGATCGATTCTCCTGCGCTCGTGACTTTTGCGACGCCAGGCACGAGTTTTACGGCGGTAGAAAGATCCCTCGAGATATCAGCAATATTGGCAGCGGAATAACCGGGTGTTGTAATCGCGTATAGCAGTCCATAAACGTCAGCAAAATCGTCTTCAACAATCGGTTTACCCGCGCCTGGCGGCAGTCGCACTTCGGCTTCTGAAACGCGGCGCCGAAGCTCATCCCATATCTGCGGAAGATCATCGCTCGAATAATGTTCCAGCAACTCGATTTGAACTTCGGACCGACCCCGAAGGGACTTTGATTTAATAATATCTACATAAGGCAGTTGCTGAATAGCGGACTCAATAACATCGGTAACCTCATGTTCCACCTCTTCCGCTGAAGCTCCGGGGTAAGGAACGACGACAAAAGCGGTACTAAAAGGAAAAGCAGGGTCCTCAAGTCTCCCAACATTTTCAATGCCGTAAGCACCGCCAAACAAACACGCTAGCACGATCACCCAAGGATAGAGTGGATTATCGATAGACCATTCGCCAAGATTCTTGATCACAACGTCCTACTCAATTCTCGTCAATAGTTCGCCAAGCATTCTGACCTTCATACCTTGCTGAAGCTGACTCGCGCCCGCAGCAACAATGTACTCTCCGTTCTGAAGGCCACTGTTAATTTGAACGCCACTATCGACAAGCTGATCTACAACAACACTACGTTTACTTACCAGTAGAGTTTCCCGATCGAAAACCCAAACAGCAAAAGAATTGTCAGGATTCGTGACCAGCGCATTAATCGGAATTGTCACCCTCGGCGTATCGACATTTTCAGCTTTCAACACGATTTCAACGGAGGCTGTCATACCTGGAAGAATGTTTTGCCCTTCCGGATACGGCATGGCGAAAGTTACTTTATAGGTCTGTGCCACGGCATCGGCCTCACCAAGGTTCTCTCTGAAGGTCAGAGGAAACTCTCTGCCCGGGGCAAATTCAAAGGTCGCTGTCAGGGAAACAATTCGATCGGGTGTCACTGTTGCTGCAAGTTTTTCCGGTGCGCTAACGTAGACAAACAACTCACTGAGGTCGTTGATCCGCAGGATCTTCTCTCCGGCACGCACGTTGACATGATTATCTTTGTAACGCTTCGCTATAAAACCATTGAACGGAGCAAATATCGTCGTGTCGGCATATGCCTTGCGCGCTTGATCATAGTTGACTTTTCGAAGCTCAAACAATGCTCTGGCATCATCGACCTGCGAGGGCGATATACCTCGATCATTGAGAAGCTTGATCTTGCGCTCCATATCCCGCGTAGCGAGTTCCAACTGGACCTTTGCCTCGCGCAGTTTAAGCTCAAAGTTTGACGGATCAAGGGAAGCCAACACGCTGCCTTCAATGACGGGTTGCCCTTCTAATATGGGTAGCGTTGCTAGCAACCCGGATACCTCGAAAGACATGTCGACCGTTTGTGAGGCATCTACCTTACCGACAAATCGACGCGTTAAAGCGTCCACGTCGGTCTGCACTTTAAATATTCGGGCAGGGCGCACTGCCTGGTCTTTAAACTCAAAAGCCTCCGGCTCGGCACAACTCACCAAGGCTGTCGCAAGAATCAGTATAAACACTCTCATAAATCAATTTCTCGACTGCTAACGCTTAGTTGTCAGGTGTAACAGTATGGCATGATTTCACGCAGTTTTGGTCAGTGTTCGACCAACGCTGTGCGTGTGAGACGCCGAATAACTGATAGGATAAAGCATCGGCAGGGCTAAGCCCCCATCATTTCCGTTAGAAACGCAGCGTTACTCTGGCCCAACAGCGCGATTGAGTTTCTGTGTGGGCTGGTAACACAAACTAGTGTCATCAAGATTGGCAGCGGGAATGTCGTCGCGGTCAAAGTAGTAATCTTGGGTGTGGCGCCAAGGTAATTCTTTACCTTGTTTGGGGAGTAAATGCATACCACGCATCAGGTAACCAGCGTTAAAGTTCTCCGGATCAACCCAGGGCTGCATCTCGGTGTTTTTGTCCGCCTCGCTTAATGTTGGTGTGACTGCATCCATGCCGTTATCGTCCATATGTTTCAACAGTCGACAGACGAATTCTGAAATCAGGTCAGCGCGCATGGTCCAACTGGTTCGCAGATAACCAAAGACCCAGCACATATTCGGCACATCTGAAAGTAACATGCCCCGCCAGGTGACGGTGTCGGAAAAGTCTACCGGTGTATTGTCAACACTGAACTGAATATCTCCAAACATGCACAGATTGAAGCCCGTGGCGGTGATGATAATGTCAGCGTCCAATTGTTCTCCACTGGCCGTTAACACGCCTGTTTCGTTGAAAGTCTCGATCTGGTCGGTCACTACGCTCGCTTTGCCGGATGCAATGCCTGTAAAAAGATCACCGTCCGGCACAAATGCCAGACGTTGTTGCCAAGGTCGGTATGCAGGAGTGAAATGTTTATCGATATCGAAATCCTCGCCTAAAAATGCGCGGGCTCCTGCGAGCAGTTCCGCCCTGAGTACTTCGGGCTCCTCAAAAGATCGTCGGGTAATCTCTTGGCTGTCAAGTAAAATGCGTTTTCGAACAATTTCGTGAATCCATTCCTTTGGAATATCGAGCTCTCGCAGACTATCGGCCAGCTCATTTCTATTCTCACCCGGCGCAAAATAGGTCGGGGACCTTTGCAACATGGTGATGTGTTTTGTTTTGTCTGCCATGGCTGGAACCAGCGTTGCCGCCGTTGCGCCGGATCCGATGACCAGCACGTTTTTGTTTTCATAGTCGAGATCTTCTGGCCATGTCTGGGGATGAACGACGGTGCCTTTAAATGTGTCTGTGCCTGGCCACTCAGGTGTATAGCCTTTGGAGTGGCGATAATATCCCTGACACATCCACAGAAAGTTAGCGGTATACGCCTGTTGTGTGCCTGTATTGGCGTCGTTTGCTACCAGTGTCCAGAGCTTCAGCTCGGTTGACCAAGCCGCTGATATGACGGTGCTGCCGTACCGAATGTGTGGGTCAATCGCGTTCTCTTCGATAACCTCACCCATATATTCGAGGATCGATTCTGCCGAGGCGATGGGTTTTCCCTCCCAAGGTTTGAATTTGTAGCCGAAAGTAAATAAGTCTGAATCAGAACGAATGCCTGGATAGGTATGCGTTTTCCAAGTACCGCCGAAACTGTCTTGGTTCTCAAGTATGAGGAATGATTTGTTCGGGAGTTCATTCTTCAAGTGAACGGCACCACCAATGCCGGATATGCCAGCGCCAACAATAATGACATCTCTGTGTTCAGGGGTTTGGCTGTTTGGTTCCAAGATTAACGCTTCGCTCATGCTACTAGCACCACTAATGATTAAATATAGGAATACTAGGCTGCAATTAAGCGACAAAACATTGCAAACAAGGCCAATAAATTGATAATTTGGGCCATGTGGTCCTTTTTAAATAAGACTTGTTGCTTCAGTGAATCAAATAAGAGAAGAGTCATCCTCCAATAATCAGTCCAGCGGCACGCTGGCGACGAGATTGCGCACGGTAACCGGCGTACTTGGTCAGTGCGAACTGTTCGGTTTGAATATTTATCAAACTAGAAATGTGCTGCAGCTGGCCGGGCTGCCCTCGAGAGCCGCTGAAGATCCGGATTTTCCGATATCGATTGAGACCGAGATAAGCGTCTTATCTATTCTGCTGCAGCAAATCTCAGCGGAAAGCACATCATTTGCCGGCACGACAATTGAAATGTTCAGTGCAGTTGGTATTAATTATTACGGCATTCTAGGGCTTGCGATGCAGCACGCGTCTTCCGTCAGTCGATCTTTAGAAGTGCTTTTTGCCTATCCTCAGCTTTGCTGGGGACATTGCCGAATATCGATATCGCGAGACGATGCTTGCGTACAGATGCGCTTTGCGCTCGATGCGCCGGTCTCTGAAGAGGGTGTTGATGCCGTCACGCAGGAAGTCTATTTGGTGACACGTGATTTGATGTCAGTGAATCATTTGATTGGAGGCGTCATCAAAAATAGGATAAGCCCGATTGCCATATCTCTGCCGTTCCCCGACCCCGGGATAAGTTTTCATGCTTATCATTGGCTTCCTTGTCCGGTAAATTTTGACGCAGGTATTGCAGAATTAGTGTTTCCATCGACGATTTTAGATGCGGTACCTACTTTCGCCGGCGATCTCGCGTTTCGCCATTATAATAAGATTGCTCAAGCCTTTGCCGCACTGTTAGGTGACGAGGAAGACCTTGCCGCGAGAAGTCAGCGCTTGATTTGGGCTTACAGCCCTCCGCCAGGTCGGGATCGGTTGGCGGCGATGTTGAATATCTCAACGAGAACACTTTCTCGCCAGTTAAAAGCCTGCGGCACCTCTTACAGTAAACTTTTGAGACAGGTACAGTTAGAAAGAGCGAAGAAATATCTCAACGACACGGGAATGTCGGTCGCCGAAATTGCCTACCACCTCGGCTATTCAGAACCAGGCGTTTTTACTAGAGCGTTCCAACGCTGGGTGGGCATGTCGCCTCTGGCATTTCGAAATGCTCGGAGTAATGAGCAATAGACCTGCAGTAGCGGTATTCATCGACTCATGACATGCGGTAGTATCGGGTTCAAAATTCCCATTTGATATGACTGTAACTGAAATGACCAAAGCCTCTTTGCCAATTCTCGACATGAGTGACTACCTGACCAGCCCTGATAGTGATGGCGGTCGCCGTTTCGTTTCCATGCTTAGGGAAACCAGTCATGGCATTGGTTTTTTTTATCTTGTCGGTCATGGCGTTGCCGCTGATTCAGATCGCGAAGTGATGAGTATGGCTAACCAGTTTTTTGAATTGCCGCTGGCTGATCGGGAAGCAATTGCTATCGCTAAATCACCACATTTTCGTGGTTACACCTTATTGAAGAGCGAAATGACGGCCGGTAAGCAGGACTGGAGAGATCAGATTGATATTGGGCCAGAAGCCCCCGCGCGAAGGCAAGCGCCGCATGAACCGCCCTGGGTCAAGTTAATTGGCCCCAACCAATGGCCGCAGAGTCTGCCCGAAATGCCAAATGTAATTTCCGCTTGGATGGAACAGGTGCAATCCGTTGGTATGTCACTAATGCATGCCATGGCAGAGGGGCTTGATAAACCCCGCGACTATTTTGACGAGAGAATGTCTCCTGATCCTTATACGCGCATTAAGGTTATCCGGTACCCGCCGCAGGAGAATCAGAATGACAAGCAGGTAGCCGATGAACAGGGGTTGGGCTTGCATCACGACTCGGGTGTTTTGACGCTGATCCTTCAGGATGCTGTGCCCGGATTGCAGGTGATGAGTGAAGGCAGATTGGTTGATGTCGATCCGATGCCGGGTGCCTATGTTGTCAACATCGGTGAGATGCTGCAATCAGCGACCAGTGGTTATTTAAAAGCAACAAAACACCAGGTGTTGCGGCCAACCGCGGGTCGACAACGGATATCAATCGCGCTTTTTCTTAATCCACGCCTCGATGCGCGATTCGAACCTTTTGATTTACCTGAAGCTTTAGCAGCAGAAGCAACTGGGGGGCAAAACATGGCGGGTGAAATGGACCCGGACGACCCGGTGTTTGCGACCTTCGGAGCGAATACACTTAAAATTCGTATGCGGGCACACCCCGACGTTACCGCAATTCATTACGCGGGTGTCGACCTGACTGATTTATAGTTCAAAAGCGGGCGCTTAAACAGTCCCCATGGAGAAAAATTTGTCTGCAGACATTGGCGTAAAGCCGGAGCATCTGAGTGAACATTTTGGTGATGCAACAGTTGATTTGGTTAACGGTGTATTTTCAGAAGGTGCCAATAAAGCTGTTTTGTTGATGCGGCACAGCGCCAGAACTTTCGATAGGACGATCAATGACCTCGAAAATCCGCTGACAGATCATGGTCGTTATCTGTGCGCAAAATTTGGCGAAAAGTTACCAAAAAATCTGACGGTCAAAGGTTACGCCAGTCCACCCGAACGCTGTGTTGAAACAGCCGAGAAGGCGATCGCAGCCCACACGGATCACGGTGGCGCAGGTGGTAGAACTCGACCAGTAGAAGCGCTCGGCATCTTTTATTCTCTCGATCATCAAAGAATGTGGAAGATGCTGAGCAGCAGTAATGGATTGGCTGATTTTGTCGGTCGCTGGTTCAACAAAGAATTTCCAACAGATGCGCTGTTGTCTCCAGCACTTGCTGTTGAAACTCTCATGCGGGTTCTGGAAGCAAAATTCGACGTATTACATGCGAACCATTTGGATCTGTGTGTGACCCACGATATGACGATTTTCATGATGCGTCATGGGATGGGACTGGAAGGCTGCTACGGTCCAGACGTCGAATTTTTAGATGGACTTGTGCTGTTCGAGAAAAATGGCAAGAAGTTGTTTCGCAGCCACCACGGCGGGGAAGTCGAGGTGCGTCAAGCGTTGGCGCAGCTGTTATTTTGAATCAAGCGTGTCTTCAGTCGACCGTTCTTGTTATTGATTTTGTGCATATATGTGTCGTGTTGGCAGATAAGTCAGGTATTTCCTCGGCTTGACGATCTGAATTAAAGCCGTTACTTTATAGATTCTAAAATAAATGTCTTCGTGGAGGTTATTGTGACGTACGCTCAACACCGACGAATTATTGATGTGGATAGTCATCTTTTCGAGCTGGAAGATTTTCTCGATACAGCGGCGAGGGCAGAGCATAAAGAGCTGATACGTCCGATGTCAGAACAGAAGGAATTGCGGGTGGTTGACGCCGCGATCGAACGAGGCCGTGAATTACTTGCAAAACGTCAAAGTGACCCTGCAACCATGGCTAAGTTCGAAGCTTCTTTAATGGACAACCGTAAAAGTGGTTGGAGTCGGTTGGGTGCCTTTGACCCGGCTGAAAGGTCACACACTTTGGATCTGCTCGGTTTCGAGATGCAGATGGTGCTGCCGACTTATTCGTTCCACCAGGTTGCCCATGTGAAAAGCGACGATCTGCTTGAAGCAGGCGCTTATACACTGAACAAGGCAATGGCAGACTTCTGTAGTCAAGACGACAGGCTCAAAGCCATTGGATACCTGCCACTAAGTTTGGGACCCGAGCGCGCACTCAAGATTCTTGAGCAGGGTCTGCTGGACGGGTGTTTTTCATTTATGATCGACACTAACGAACCTGATGATAATAAGCCCTCGTTTACTCATCCTGATTTTGATGAGATTTGGGCAACGTTTTCAGATATCTGCCGGCCTTTTGTGGTGCACGTTGCTGTCAATGGCCACTACCGCGCGGTACCTCGCAGTTTTGCAAACAATGGAAAGACAGAGCTTGAACTTGGGGGTGATGCACCTGCTGGAGAGCTTGGTCTGCAGAATATAGGACAAAGCGCCCAGCTATTTCTTTCTGCAATGATTTATGACGGCGTTTTTGAGCGACATGCCAATCTCCAGTCGCTTTGCATGGAACACGCAGCAACTTGGTTACCATCATGGCTTCAACAAATGGACTTTACCGCTCATATGTTCAAACGAAAGCGCAAGTTCAGCGAGTTGCCATCGGAAACTGCAAAACAGAGAATTAAGGTATCGCCATTTTCAGGCGAACCGGTTGGCTGGATTATCGACAATGTGGGTCCAGAGATGCTGGTATTTGCCTCTGATTACCCACATCCGGAAGGCGGCGCGGATCCAATTAGAAAATTTGAAGAAAGCATGCAGAACTGTAGTCAACAAACGATGGACGCATTCTATTACGGTAATATGCAATCAATGCTGAATTTGCCAGCGTAGGTTTCAGCGCGCATTTAAATTGCGCGACCACCATCAATGTCAAGCGATGTGCCGGTGATGAATTTTGCCTCGTCCGAGGCGAGGAAAGCATAGCCATCGGCGACATCCTCGGGGGCTGCTCTTCTACCCATCGGTATGGTCTCAAGCACCTTCTTTTCCATTTCTTCTGAGAGATTTTGGGTGCCCATCGTTTGGAAATCAAAGTTCGTGGGAGATGAGACCGGGCAAACGCAATTGACGCGTATGTTAGGCGCCATTTCAACGGCCATACCCTGCGTGAGTGTAATTACAGCGGCCTTGGATGCATTGTATGGCACCAGTCCTGGTCGAGGTCGTTTACCACCAATAGATGCTGTGCTAATAATACTGCTGCCGGGTGGCATATGCGGCACCGCAGCGCGAGCAGCCAGAAAAATACTTCGCACGTTAACCGCCCACATTTTGTCGAAATCCTCAACTGGCATCCTTGTCATATAGTTGCCTTTATGCGGTATCCCGGCGTTGCAGCAAAGCACGTCGATTTTGCCGAAGTTATCTACGGCGCACTGTATCATGTCCTTGTTTTGTTGTTCGTCAGCGACGTCGATCTCAAATGCTACTGCATGCTCAAGTTCCATGGCGATCTTGCGGGCACCGTCCATATTCAAATCAGCGCAAATGACCTTTGCACCTTCATTCGCAAATTTTCTCGCAATTGCTGTCCCGAACCCAGACGCTGCGCCAGTCACGATGACAGATTTTCCCTCGAATCGATTCATGTTTTTTTCCTTCTTGTAAATGATGGCGACATGGTTGCAGCTAAACTTTCACCACAGGTCGCATCCAAATGCTTGATTGTGTCTCAGGTAAACCGAATCGAAAATTTTTGCGGCTCTAGTGAAACAGGTCATGCATAGAAGATACCGTTTTTAACGAGTTTTTGCTGGTATATTTTAGCGAGGCGCGCGCGATCAAAAGTTGATCGGTCGCATAAAGCGTTGAACGTGGAGCGTCAATCCTTAAACCGCGCGACCAAAACATAGAGAGCAAGAGACAAATGCTTATTCAGTGGAAGTCTCTGGAGATCTGAACGAGGGTAAACACAGAGCGCCAGTAAGGATGGTCAGTGCTGCAACAGACAGAACGAAGAACAATACGTCGAATCCCCAAGTGCCATGAATCCAGGAGATAATTGGTAGCGCAGACGCCATCACTGAAAATGTAATGATGTAGCGCAACGCATAGGCACGACTGCGCCACTCACTTTTTGCCATGCGCCCCACTAACACATCGTTGATGGGGATTTGGCCAAACACAACCAGCATAAAGGCAATCGCGACAATCAAAGCGGCGGCGCCCTGTTGTTGAATCATCGCATAGAAAAAAGTGCTCTGTAGTAGTGCAACCCCGGCAAACACGGTCCTGATTTCGTGCTTGTCTACGAGATAGCCAACAGCCAGTTGTGCCAGTGCTGCAAGCGAGAACACGATGAACACGTACCAGCCGATAAGTGTCGCAGTGCCGGCGAGGTCACTTAGGCGTTCATCAAATATTTTTGGCAAACCGAAAGTTGTGCTCTGAAACACAAATCCGCCGACTGCTGTCGTCAGCAGAATGATGCTGAAGACGCGGAACAGGGTACCTCTAGAAATCTCTACCTCTACAAGCTGTTGAGCTGGATCGATCCCATGACGATTGTCAGTATGGCTGCTTTGAATGAATAACAGGTAAAGACCGCCAACGGCAATCGAGAGAATACCGGGCAGGATAAACGCACTGCGCCATCCTGCATTGTCAACAAGAAAGCCTGTGAGTAAAGCAGCGGAAGCTACGCCCATGTTGCCAAAGATGCCGTTAATCGCTAGCGGAATACCCGTTTTGTCTCTTCCCTGTACCACCATGGCCAGTCCGACTGGGTGATAAATCGAGGCAAACATGCCAATTAAGGTGAGGCAGATCGCTATTTGTAATGGCGTATCGGCAATGCTCGTCAGTATTGAGCAACAGCCAATGCCGACAAAAAACACCACCATCATTCCTTCCCGGCTCCATTTGTCAGCTATCCAACCCGCCGGAATCGCGCAGATGCCAAAGGCAACAAAGCCGGGGGTGGCATAGGGAATCAGTTCAGCGTAGCTCATCTCCCAGTCAATCATTAGGTGAAGTGCTGCGGTTGCAAATATGAGTACGAATAGATGGTCGAGAAAGTGTCCGACGTTGAGAAACAGGAAATTTAGTCTCGTGCGCGCCATATCTATCCGTCCATCAAAGGTTAGTTACGTGGAACCAGTTTAGCTTTTAGTCCAGACAAATGCTTTAAATTCAGATTCTAGTCATTTCTTGCTCATCCAGTCATGGATTTCTAGAAGCTGTTAGTCCTGCTTTACAGCAATTACCGCTGCCAATGGGTGTCCAAACACGGTGGCAGATCACCATTTGCTGAAGTGATGAAGTTGTAAAGATTGATGACTCGATGATGCCGATAATCATTGTGCATCGATGTCGACGAATGTGGGTGTCGATTTGGCTCTGAATCGAAAATGCATAGTACGAAATCGTTCATATTCTCCCGTCAGACTTTGTGTACAATATCTGATGATTCTCTCAAACAATCTGGAAACATGATGTCTAACTTGCTTGTCATTAACGCTTCTCCAAGGGGCGATGCTTCTGCCGGCAACATGGCGGCGAATATTTTCCTAGAAGCTTTACCTGATTCAGTAGCACTGACGCGACTCGATTTATTTGATGCGGGATTACCGGAAGTGACAGTTGAAGTGACATCCGCAAAAATGAAATATGCGATGGGCCTAGACCTCGATGAGGAAGAGGTCAAGCAATGGTCTGTTATTACCGCGCTGGTTGAACAATTTGTCCGAGCAGACAATTATCTTTTTGTTGTCCCTATGTGGAACTTCAGTATTCCCTACAAACTAAAACAATACATCGACTTGATTACTCATCCGGGTCTCACTTTCACCAGAGATGAGAATGGACCCAAAGGACTTGCTTCGGGTGCTGCGACGGTCATTTACTCGAGAGGCGGCGACTACAGTCCTAAAGACGGCAAGCCGGATCCATATGATTTTCAGTCGCCTTATTTCGGCGCATGGGCGAGCCTGGTTGGCCTTGGACCTGTTTCTGAAGTTAATGTGCAAACGACGATGGCGGGTCCTGACGTGTTAGCAAAAGTGCTTGAGGCGCAAAAGCCCCAGTTGGTAGAAATGGCTAGCGCATTGGTGTCGTCGTAACCATCACTGTGATCTGTGATCTGTGATCTGTGATTCAGTATTTAGCTTGGTGCTTTTGCTACCACAGGCTGCAGTGATACTACTGTCAATCTCTGCTTAACAGGTGTTTTTAGCGTTTTGGTTCAGCTATGTCCCAATGGCCAATTTCTTGCACTGCACCTCGGTAGGGCGCAAGACTGAACCAAAAAGCAATGGCTGCTAACGGATAAAATATGCCGCAAGCTGTAGCGATTGAGTAGTGTAGCAACGCATCATCTTGAAATAGAAAATCTGTGAAGGCTGCAAGTATTGTGGTGCCGACTGCCATACCCATGATGTTGGTAAAAAACAGATACACAGCCGTAATTTGACCGCGCATCTCATTGGGCGTGATGATCACAAAAGAAACAGCTAAAACGCCAAGATATGAACCCGCCATAATCATGCCTGGCCACAATAGAATCAGATTCCAGCGTGCAGATCCCGTGAGCGGTGCAGCCACCATCAGTGGTATTGCGAGAAGCGACGTCAGGAATATCGCTCGCACATACGAGTCAGTGTAGCCTTTGTTCTCCAAAAATCTTGCAAGCCACGCACCGAACATCACCCCAAGACTGCCGCCGACCAATACCACTGTTCCGTAAGAGACGCCGGCCTCCGATTTTGACATGCCATGAATGCGAGTAAATAATTCCGGGTACCACGCACCGGTGCCATAACCCGCCATTGCCATCATGGATGCTCCGATAAATAGTGGAATATAAACTTGTTTTCGAGACCACATGAAACTGAATACAGTTTTGATCGGTATGCTTTCTTCACCGCTGGTCGCAAGGTCCCTGCGTTTCGGTTCGGCAATTGTTAGGAGCAGCGCGCTAAGTAATACGCCAGGGGCACCTACGCTGATAAGCGTCATTTGCCAAGGTTTGATGTCACCAAAAACAGGTAATGTTACTACTCCAATGGTTGCCCAATAGTCATAGAGCACACCGCCGATAACAAGCGCCAGTCCTGCGCCTACCTTTACGCCGAGTTTGTAAATCGACATGGCATAACCCACATGACGGGGTCTAAAGCTATCAAGTATTAATGAATATGCGGGTGGCGAAAGGCCTGCCTCTCCAGCACCCACCGCCATTCTCGCAATGAACAACTGCGTAAAGTTTTTTGTCAGACCACAGGCGCAGGTGGCAAGACTCCAGAACAATACTGAGCCCGAGATAATCCATTTTCGAGAAAAGCGATCAGCTAGCCGACCAAGTGGTAAGCCGGTGATCGTGTAGAGCAATGAGAATGCAGCACCCTGCAGCAGACTATATTCAAAGTCTGAAATACCGAAGTCTTCGCGTATGGGTCCTACCAGCAGAGCAAGAATGGAACGGTCAATAAAAGAAAAAATATATGAAACAAAAAGCAGCGCTAAACAGTAACTGGCGAGGCTAAGCGCCGGGTAATCGTCGTCGTTAGCAGAGTCTGTTGTGATAGTTGTCATCTGCTGACTATCTTGCTGTTGCAATAATCTGCAGCTTATCGACGGGCCGATATGCCAGCGACGTTATGTGCCCTGAATACTCAGCGGTTATTAATTTTTGCGTCAGAGCGTTGGCTTTTGTCAATATAGTCAACATATTGTTAGCGTATCCTATGGGTCAACATGATGCTATTCGTTTGCGACATGTCAGCCGTTCAAGAAGAAATTGATCACTGCGGTATTAAACTCGCTCGCAGCTTCGATGTTAACGGCGTGCCCTCCCTGCATGTCAATCACCTCCAAGTCCGGCCTGCCAGCTTTCAACCTGTCTAGGTCGACCTGAAAACTTTTTTCATAAACGCCGTTTGCGATCATAAAGGGGGAGGTGATGCTGTCGATTAGGGCCTCACTATTTAGCGCTCGATGTATCAGTCCGCCCTTGTTTATGGCGTCCTCGGTCATGTTATCTGCGCAAGCAACCAGTTTTGTCTTCACGTCATCAGGCAGTCGTTTCGCATAAAATGGATGGATCGGCATATGCCGGTTGTTAAGTTGCTTCTCGGCCACATTTGACGCTGCTAGCTGAGTACGTTTGGCTTTTTCATTTCTTGCGGCAACGACATCACCGAACGCGGAGCGTGAATTTGTGACGATGAGTCCATCTACACGCTGCGGGTAGGTAAGTGCGTAATTAATCGTCAAGCCTGCTGCGTAAGACTGACCAACAAGCCCCCAGCATTCCAAGTTGAGTTCGCTGCGTATGTGTTCGAATTCTTCAACGTATCGAGCGATTGTGAACTCGGACTCGTCAACAGGTAACGGAGAGTCGCCATGTCCCCATAATTCTGCGAGCACGAGAAAAAAACGCTCAGCGAGCAAATCTACATTGGGTAGCCATTGGGTGTTGCTGGATAAGAATCCATGCACCAGAAGTAGGGCGGGGCGCTTAGGGTCACCGACAGTTTGGTAATGGAGTCTGTCACGCATTGAGGCAGTTCCTGATTGAAGTCTGAATCATACAATACCTGAAGTTATGTGCTAATCCTGGCTGCAGTCAAGCTCTCACATGGGTTCTAATGCACGCGAAATAAGGTTTTAATACTGATTTAAGATAATCGAGAATCGCTAATGTATCCAGATTACACTTCGAAGTTCCCGGAATTGGGCTTCTACGGTTTAGCCGGCCATACCCGCTCTCCTAGAGACATCCTGCAACAGGTTCGCGATGCCGAATCGATGGGGCTCGGAAACGTCATGATTTCTGAAAGAGCCGATTACAAGGAA
>ENA-UZWX01005953-UZWX01005953.1-metagenome-genome-assembly--contig:-Day-4---50m-contig-5953_pt1 | contig 26771 bp, 25 predicted proteins | sample MGYA00260347_ERZ794907 | MGnify/ENA metagenome assembly ERZ794907 | reverse complement strand
TAATGTTCGCCATCTCGACTACTGGCAGCATCAAATACCGCTGACACGTCAACGATTGGTAAATCCTTGGTTTGCACAAACAAAACTTTTGCGCCTTCGGGCGTTATCCAATGTTGAATATTGAGTTTGGCATAAGCATTACCAACAAGCAACAAAAATACAATTAAAAATCTCATTGCACCCCCTGTGGCACAAGTTCTACTGAATTGGCTTTGGAAAAATCTAAATACTGTTTGGNNTGCGCACTAACAGCGTTCATTTTATGAACATAACCAAACATGGTTTCAATATCTAAACCAACCGTTGCCAATAACCCTAAATAATAAGATTGTGTTGATATGCGGTCTTGTTCAAACACAAACCCAGTTTCAAGTTGCATTTTGGTGCGTGCTAATTCATCCTTAATTAAACTAGGGTTGTTAATTAATTCTGTTATTTGTGTTTTAATTGCCGACAACACCCTGTCATTACTAACCCCTTTTGCAGGCACAAAACTTAGGGTAAACAAGCTGTCATATTTATCATATAGACCATAGTCCACACCAATACTTGAGGCAATTTGCTGCTCTCTAATTAAAGCCTTAGACAGACCGTTATCCAACACATAAGCCAACATATCTATCGCATAGGCATTGTGTTTATCTTCGGCAGTTTTTAAACTTGGCACAGGCAAAGATAAAACATAAAAAGGCAGCTCTGCTTTGAGTTTTAACACGCGCGATTTGCCTGTCTGTGTAATGGCTGTTTTATTGCTTTTAGTAATGTTTGGGTTAGACTTGTAAACACCAAAATATTGCTTTGCCAAGGCAATCACCTTATCAGCTTCAACATCACCCACCACCACTAAGGTCGCATTATTAGGCGCGTAATATTGCTCATACCAATGACGCAAATTATGCAAACGAAGTGACTCTAAATCAGCTTGAAAACCAATAACTGGCGCATGATAAGCGCCTTTTTCATCAAAGGAAATCAATCGAAGGTGCTCAAACACTTTGGCATTTGGATTGTCTTCTATACGCAAGCGTCTCTCTTCAATAACAACTTGCCTTTCTTTTTCAAATTCAGAGTTAAGCAAACGTAAATGTCGCATCCTATCAGCCTCCATCTGTATGGCGAGTTCAAGTTTGGCATTGTGCATTTTTTGATAATAGGCGGTATAGTCTTTGCCAGTAAAAGCATTATCATCGCCGCCATTGCGTGCAATAATTTCTGAAAATTCGCCTGCTTTATAGCTTTGTGTGCCTTTAAACATCATGTGTTCAAGTACATGTGAAATACCCGTCAGTGGTTGGGTTTCGTCACTGGCGCCCACACGGTACCAAAGCTGAGAAATAAACACAGGTGCGCGTCTATCGGTTTTAACAATAACTCTCAGCCCATTGTTCAATGTTGCCTGTGTAATACCTTGTTGCGCCAAATCAAATGAATTGGCCGCAAATAAAGGTTGAGATAAAGCAAAGAATAGTAAAATTAGTATTTTCATAGACTTGACAATTATAAAGAGAAACTGTGTTTAATATTTTTAAAAAAAATAAAACTGATACACCACAAAAACCAACTTCCTTAAAACAGCGTTTGGTCAAAACCAGGCAAAAATTAGGTGCTGGTCTCTCAACACTATTGTTGGGTAAAAAGACCATTGATGACGATTTATTAGACGAATTAGAAATGTTGCTAATTGGTGCAGATATTGGCATTAATACCACTGATAAAGTTTTGGAGTCTGTACGTAAAAATGCCTCTAGAAAAACTTTAAAAGACAGCGAAGGCTTGTATGACTTTTTAAAAGACGAACTGGCACAGTTGCTGATTGAAGACAATCATCTTAATGCAGACCTACAAGAAACTTGTGTCATCTTAGTGGTTGGGGTGAATGGCGCTGGCAAAACGACAACGATTGGCAAGCTTGCCAAATTATTCCAAAATCAAGGCAAATCAGTGATGCTTGCCGCAGGGGATACTTTTCGTGCTGCAGCTGTTGAGCAGCTCAAAGTTTGGGGTGAGCGCAACGACATAGCCGTTGTTGCACAAGACACGGGCGCTGATGCTGCTTCGGTAATTTTTGATGCTTATCAATCTGCACAAGCTAAAAATATTGATATTTTAATTGCTGATACTGCGGGTCGCCTGCACACCCAAGACAACCTGATGCAAGAACTGGAAAAAATCAAACGTGTGATTGCCAAACAAAATGAAAACGCCCCGCACGAAGTTATGTTGGTACTTGATGGTGGTGCAGGTCAAAATGCACTCAACCAAGCCAAAGCATTTAATGAAGCAGTCAAGCTCAGTGGTGTGACCATTACCAAACTCGATGGCACCGCTAAAGGCGGTGTGGTCTTTGCCGTTTCTGATGCGTTAAAACTCCCCATTCGCTATATTGGCGTTGGTGAAGGTATTGATGACCTGAAACCATTTAAAGTCCAAGATTTTGTCGATGCTTTATTTGATTAAATATAGGTACGTCCAAAAAGGTCCATTATTTAACCAGCGGAAAATCTGAAAAAGTCTTTAAGGTTAAAAGAATAAACATTAAAAACTCCACGCTGGAAAATGTCAAATTCAATGACAAACCAATGGCAAAATCTTGCCACAAGATGACTTTCAATTATTTGTTGAAAACCAACATTAAAGACAACAAGTTTATTGACGTATTATTTGATTGGGTGTATTATTACTCCGAATTTTATAAGGATATATGAAAGACACATGAAAACAATTATTCGCTTAATATTTCTGCTAACACTTTGCGTTTCAAGCTTTGCCGCAGAAGAAGGTGATCATTCATTGTTTGACCAACATTTTAATGATTACAGTGAAAATTTAGACGATGCGATTGACGCTAAAAAGAAAGGGTTGTTTGTTTTTTTTCATATGGAAGAATGTCCATTTTGCGCAAAAATGCGTCAAAATGTACTCACGCAAAAACCCGTTATTGACTACTTTAAAAAGCACTTTTTAAATTTTGAAGTGGATGTAGAGTCTGATGTCGAACTCACAAACTTTGACGGCAACACCATGAAAGAAAAAATCTTCGCTCAACGTCACAACTTAGTAGGTGCCACGCCAGTGTTGGCATTCTTTGATTTAAATGGAAAACGCGTGGTACGCCACACAGGTTTCGCCAACCAAAAAGATTTTTTATTATTGGCAAATTATTTTGTTGACCAGTCCTACAAAAAAGAGCCCTTTATACGTTATAAACGCAAACACAAATAATCAAGATGCGATTTTTACTTATTAGTTGCCTGTTTTTATCGTTTTCTGCACAAGCATCAAAATTGCCAAATCCATTAACATTGGGAGATGCGCTAACACTGGCAAAAAAACAAAACCTTGTTGAAAAACAACAACAAATCAACGTTAAACTTAATGAGATAGAACTAGAGTCCCACCAAGACAGTTATGATCCGACATTTGACTTAGAATTACAGTTGGCTAGACGCGATAATAAAACATCAAGCACCAGTAATTATTCTCACGGCTTTGTCAAAATTAACAAGGTGTTGTTTGATCAAAATATGCAAATCACTCAAGACGCTGCCAAAAGCACACTTAAAAACTCAAAATTCACATTACAGCAATTGAGAGATGACAAAATTATTCAAGTAATGCAAGCCTTTTTTAATGTTGTATTGGCCGATATGCGTTATCAGACCACGTTAGAACGTTTAGCATTGTCTGCAATTCGCGCCAATCGTGTGCAGGACGATTTTGATGTGCAAGATGCCTCTGAAGTAGAATTATTAGAAAAACAAACCTTGACACAAATAGATGTTAGTAAGCGCATTGAACATGAGGGTGAACAAATTGCCGCGCGCGCTAAACTTGCGCAGTTGCTTAATGTCAGTTATGAAAACAGACCCGATGATTTAATCAAGCCCGACTTAACAGATCTTTTCAAAAAAGAATTGGATGAATTTGAAGCTTGGCAGAAGAAAATACAAACAAATAACCCAGAACTTGGTGAACTCAAACGACTACTTGCCGATCTAAAACGACAAAAAAACCTTGAATTGGACAATCACGGAATTGTCATTAGTTCAAATATCAGACTGGGAGACCAGTCTTATGACAGCCCTAAAAATGGCCATTGGCGTGCTGGTCTAAACCTTGCCATGCCATTTGGTCAAAGCCAAAGTCAAAAAAAGAAAACCGCTCAACTTGTTGCACAAATCAAACAACAAGAATTACTGATTGAACAACGCGCTCAAGATTTAAATCAGCAAGCTTTGTCACTGTGGCTTAAGTTAAAAACACTCAAACAACTTAACACAGCGCTTACAACCGAACTTGATTATCGAGACTTATATCTTGAACGGGCCCGTGCTAATTACGAAATGGAAATTAAAAGTGATATTGGTAACGCAATGGGTAATTTGACCGATACCGAGTGGAAATTAGCAAAAAATGAATTTGACTTTGTACTGACTTTTACGCAATTACAACAATTAGCAGGAGAAGATTATGCGCTCTAAATTACTCATTAAACCATTGATTTGGCTCGTTCCATTGCTGCCTCTGTCCGCTTTTGGTTTGGAAATATACCCACAAGTGTCAAGCACCATCATAGAAATAAAGTCTGAGAAAGCTGAGGTAAAAAAAGGGGATGTGCTTGTTCGCCTTGACGACAGGCAAGCCCAACTTGAACTGCAATATTTAAAAGCCTTGCAAAGCATTAAACAACAAGATTTTGACGATAAAAAATTAGAGTTTCAACAAACTCAAGAACTTTATAATCGCCTGGTGAGCTCTCACCGAGACCTAGAAATTGCACAACTGGCTTTTGATGCGGCAAAACGAGAGTTAGAAGCACACAATCTTAAAATTAAAATTGCACAAATTGAGCTGGAAAAATACACCATTACCTCGCCTATTTCTGGCACCATCCAAAGCCTGCCCAATCAACGAAATGCGACCAATATCAACGCTCCTAAGGCGTTAATGGTCATTGAATAACTGTAAAGTAAAGTTGGAACGTTATTTCTTTCGGGTATTTTGCTCAATACGCAATACTGCCAACATAATAACCAGCATGGTAAATATTGCTAGGGCTTCCCACATCGCAGAATAAGCGTTTTTTTCTATTCTAACTGGACCTATTTGTAAAAAATTCCTTTGGTCTTTCTCTTTCACTTGTTGGAAAAAAGACTGGTCATGCCATTTAATCAGCTCATCCATATTAACTTTAGCGCCTACGATTGCAACTTGATTGGTTAACTTTGCCAAGGACTCAAGATAAGCCAACTGTGTTGGTTGTGGATGAGGCGCTAATTTGACTTTGCTTGATATCTTAACTTTTTGTTTAAGGTCAGTTTTATCAACAACATTATCAGACAACCCACCTAGAGTAGTCGCTATATCGTCAATATAGGTATTATAAGTTTTATCAAAATGCTGATTGTCATCTAAGTTTTTGCTAATTTTTTCTTCTTGAGTGCGTGTAAATTTTTGATAATCAGCAAACTTCACAACGGGTGTGTCAACCTTGCCTTCGATTTTGATATCAACCTTGTTATAACTGACAATAACCGCCACAACCAACACAATAGTTGCAAACAGCAGGGCTACAATTTGTGTTATTTTAAGAAAACTTTTTTCGATAAATTTAAACATATTTTTTTACCTTATCCTAAATAGTGTTGCTCATTTTAATTTATTTTAGAATTTCCCGTGCGCCCATCTGGATTAATTTATCAGCCAACTCAACACCTAAAGCTTCAGCATTGTCAACACTGTCAGACATTTGCTGTTTTAAAATCACACCGGAATCTACATTACCCACCAAACCTGTTAGTGTCATTTGCTCGCCATCAATGGTTGAATACCCTGCAATTGGCACAGAGCAACCCCCTTCTAAACGCGCATTCATTGCACGTTCAGCGCTTACTTTCTTAGTTGTTTCCTGATCAATCAAGGGTTTGATTAAGTCTAACACCGCTTGATCATTTTCTCGAATTTCAATACCAACTGCGCCTTGCCCAACAGCCGGTAGTGATTGCTCAACGGGTATTTGCTGTTTAATTCTATGCTCAAATCCAAGACGAATAAGCCCTGCGCACGCCAAAATAATGCTGTCAAACTCACCGTCATCTAATTTTTGCAATCGGGTATTAACGTTACCACGCAAATCTAAAATCTCTAAATCTGGACGCACAGCCTTAATTTGTACAATACGACGCATTGAGCAAGTACCCACTTTTGCGCCCTGTGGTAAATCATTAATGCTGTCAAAATTATTAGCAACAAAAGCATCAAAAGGGTTTTCCCTTTGCAGAATTGCGCCCAACTCAAAACCTTGTGGAATTTCATAAGGTACATCTTTCATTGAGTGCACTGCAATGTCTGCCTTCCCTTCCAGCATACCAATTTCTAACTCTTTGATAAATAATCCTTTTCCGCCAATTTTAGACAAGGGAGAGTTTAAAATTTGATCGCCTTTGGTGGTCATTTTGACCAACACAACGTTTAAGTTTGGGTGTAACGCCTCAAGCCTATCTTTAACGTGTTCAGCTTGCCATAACGCCAAGGGGCTTTTTCGGGTTGCGATTTTGATTGTTTGTTGCATAAATTTGAATTAAAGTTTTACAGAGAGCATTGCGTAATTATAGAGGGTATTTTGACAATTATTTAGTGTATGCAACGGTCTTTTGGATTAAGTTATGTGGGATAATATTTTAAACATTAGGCAGAATATATTTAACACAAATACTAAAAATATGGCCATTTTACCTGCAAAGAACCTTTTTCTCGATAGTCAGAGTGCGCAACAAGACAATAAAAATATTTTAGTGTTAATGCATTTACAAGAATGCCCTTGGTGTCATTTTGTTATTGATGAAGTTATTGCAGATATGGCACAAATGCCAGAATACACCGATAAATTGATTATTCGTCAAATTAAGATTAATGCTGGATTAGAAATGATTGACTTTGCCGGACAATCAATTGAAAACAATACATTTGCAAAACATCAAAAAATTGATTTTTACCCAACTGTACTGTTGTTTAATCCGCAAGGACAATTATTAGAAAAAACCATTGGTGTGGCAAATGAAGATTTTTATTGGTCAGAGTTAGATAAGACATTAGAAAAACACTATTAAGGGGGTATATATGAATAAAACCAACCAATCTTGGGGCGGACGCTTCAACGAACCAACCGACGAATTTGTCAAGATTTTTGGCGCTTCGGTATTTTTTGATAAAGTGCTTGCCCCTTATGATATTCAAGGTTCAATTGCGCATGCCACTATGCTGCAAGAAGTTGGATTATTAAGCAAGGACGAGCGATCACAAATTATTGAGGGTCTAACTGCGATTCTTACTGAAATTAAAGCCAATAAATTTGACTGGTCGGTCGATTTGGAAGATGTGCATATGAATATTGAAGCACGCTTGGTAGCCATGATTGGCGATGCCGGCAAAAAACTACACACAGGACGCTCACGTAACGACCAAGTAGCAACCGATATTCGCCTGTATTTACGTGAGCAACTTGATGTCATTGACAATGAAATTAAACGCCTACAAGTAGCATTATTAGACTTAGCTGAAAAAGAAGCAAGCACCATTTTGCCAGGGTTTACTCATTTGCAAGCTGCACAACCTATCAGCTTTGGGCACCATATGATGGCGTATTTTGAGATGCTTGTTAGAGATAGCGAGCGTCTGATTGATTGTCGCAAACGACTCAACACGATGCCACTTGGTAGCGCAGCATTAGCCGGCACAACTTACCCTATTAAGCGTGAAAGAACCGCTGAATTACTGGGCTTTGAGCGCATTTGTGTCAACTCGTTGGATGGGGTCAGTGATCGTGATTTTGCCATAGAATTTTTATCAGTAGCTAGCATCATTATGATGCATTTATCACGTTTTTCTGAAGAATTAATTCTTTGGTCTAGTGCACAATTTGATTTTATTGAATTGCCTGACAGTTTTTGTACGGGTTCTTCTATCATGCCACAAAAGAAAAACCCTGACGTGCCAGAGTTGGTGCGAGGCAAAACAGGTCGTGTGTATGGTAATTTAACTTCAATGTTAACCATTATGAAGTCACAGCCGCTCGCCTACAACAAAGACAACCAAGAAGATAAAGAGCCTTTGTTTGATAGTGTTGATACACTTAAAGCCTGCTTGCGTGTGTTTGCTGATATGGTACCCACCATTAAAACCAAACGCGATAATATGTATAACTCCACCAAGAAAGGCTATACCACAGCGACTGATTTGGCCGATTATTTGGTCAAAAAAGGTTTGCCATTTCGTGATGCTCATGAGGTTGTAGGTTTATCAGTTGCTTATGGCTTAAAAACACAAAAAGATTTAGGTGAATTAAGTTTAGAGGAATTACAGAAATTTGATGTACGCATTGGAAGCGATGTGTTTGATATACTTTCCTTAGAGGGCTCGCTTTGTGCACGTGACCATCTTGGGGCGACTGCGCCAAATCAAGTTAAAAAAGCCATCAAAGCCGCTCGAAATCATCTTAAAAAATAATGCGTATTATTTTTGCAGGCACCCCTGAATTTTCTGTTGGTGTTTTAACGGCACTTATTCATGCTGGGCATGATATTGTTGGGGTATATTGCCAACCTGACCGCCCCAAAGGTCGCGGTCGAGTGCTGAGTGCTTGTCCAGTTAAAGAAAAAGCTTTGACATACAATCTAAACATTTTTCAACCAGAAAGTCTAAAAGACAAAGCAGCACAAAATCAACTCAACAAACTAAATGCCGATGTCATGGTGGTGGTGGCCTATGGTCAACTGCTGCCAAAAGTTGTATTAGAAATGCCTAAATATGGCTGTTTGAATATTCACGCCTCCCTGTTGCCACGCTGGCGAGGTGCCGCACCGATTCAACGCGCTATTTTGGCAGGTGATAAAACCACCGGTGTGAGTATTATGCAAATGGATGAGGGTTTGGACACGGGCGGGGTTTTATTAGAAAAAAACTGCACCATTACCGAGGCTGATACCGCACAAACTTTGCACGATAAACTTTCCACCTTGGGTGCAAATACGATTGTTGACGCCCTGGAAAATCTGCATAATTTATCGCCAATGCCACAAAGTAGCGAAGGTATTACTTACGCCAAAAAACTCAACAAAACTGAGGCTTGGATTGACTGGACGCAGCCTGCTAAACAAATTGACCAGCAAATTAGAGCATTCAACCCCTATCCAATAGCGCAAACCAAGGCAACAAGCAACAAGTTTGAATCCAAAGTATTGCGTATTCTATCAGCCAGCATTGCCCAAGAATCTCACAACGAAAAACCAGGCAATGTTATTCCATCTGCCAAAAGCACTTGTCACGTTGCAACGGGTGACGGTGTATTAAGCTTAGAGCAAGTTCAACTGGCAGGCAAAAAAAAATCCAACATCAAAGACTTTAACAACGCTTACACACTCACAAAAATAGAATAACATGAGCCTTAAGCGCACACTAACTCTACCCCTACTGATACTTTATGGCTTGGGCAATATTTTGGGTGCGGGCATCTATGTGCTAATCGGTGAAGTGGCGGGTGTGGCGGGTTTGTTCACGCCTTTATCTTTTCTTCTAACTTCGATACTACTGATTACAACAGCCTTTACCTATAGTGAGCTGTCCTCGCGCTATCCAGTCAGTGCAGGCGAGGCCGTGTATTTGTTCAAAGCTTTTGCTAATCAAAGACTTTCATTCGTTATAGGAATAATGATTATTATCACTGGGGTGCTTTCAGCAGCCGCAATTGCGGTTGGATTTTCTGGTTATTTGCAGGTATTTGTTGATGTTTCTCAAGGTTCTGCCATCACCACACTGCTACTCATACTGGGGCTATTGGCCATTTGGGGCATCAGGCAATCTGTTAGCGTTGCGGCATTGTTAACCTTAATAGAAATTTTAGGTTTGCTTATTATTATTTGGGTAGGTCAAGACCATTTAACATTTGCACCGATAGTAGAACGTGTGGATACCTTGTTTGATGGCGATTCTTCTATTTGGTACGGCATCTTAGCGGGTTCATTTTTAGCTTTTTATGCGTTTATTGGTTTTGAAGACATGGTGAATGTGGCTGAAGAAGTCATTGAGCCTGAGAAAAATATGCCAAAAGCCATTATGGTTTCGCTACTGGTTGCAGGCGGTATTTATATGCTGGTTTCTTTAGTGTCAATCAACGCTATTACCCCACAAACACTTGCCCAAAGTAAAGCACCCTTAGCTTTACTTTATCAACAAATAACGGGGTTTAGCCCTGTTGTTATCACTGCAATTGCAATGCTCGCCGTTGTTAATGGTGCACTGATACAAATCATTATGGGCTCCAGAGTTCTATACGGCATGAGTCAGCAAGGCTGGCTAACAAAACTGTTTAGTCGGATTCACCCCCGCACAAACACGCCTGTTTATGCCACAATAACCATTGTGTTAATTATTTACATATTGGCACTTTGGCTGCCACTCGTCACACTGGCAAAGATGACCAGTTTGTTTATTCTGATTATCTTTACCTTAATGCACCTGTCCTTACTGAAAATAAAAAGCACAAAGCAAGCGATAAACAGCGATATTCGCTGTTATCACTTTAGCATTCCGCTGATTGGTCTTATTACCAATATTGTTTTTATTATTGCCTATTATGCAATAGATATAGGGTAGCCTCTTGCTCTTTTAATTTTTACCCAGCATTCTTTTTAAAGTATTGTCTTTGTCAACCATATGGTGTTTAACAGCACCAGCAATGTGCAAGACAATCGTAATCACCATTATCCAGCCTACCAAGCCATGTGTTTCGTGCATAAACCCAGCAAGTGCTGCGTTGTGTGGGATAGCCTCTTTGGCTACTGGGTCAAATTGTGCTGCAATGATTTCCAAGCCAAATACCGAAACGCCGTAGCCGCCCGCACCCGACATAATAAAGCCTGAAATTGGCATCACTACTGTTGCAATAATCAGCGCCCAATGCACAATTTTTGCCAACGTGTGTTCAATCGCCTTATAATCTCTAACAGGCTGTAGCCAGCCATTAACAAAACGCCAATACACCCTTACGACAATCACAAAAAAGATTAATACACCAATGGATTTATGAATGGGATAGAGTTCAAATACTTCATTTTCACTCATATAAATACCAACAATTATCAACACAATAATGCTTAGCCCGACCACCCAATGCAGGGCTATTGTTAAGTTCGATAACTGTGATTTTGTGTCTTTCATTTTTGCCCCTCCAAGTTTTAAATTGTGCACTTCACATTGTATTGCAAAAACAAAAGATACACAAATTAGCGTATATGATGTCTCTTAACTTGGGGCATTAACCCATTGGATACTATACCAATGATACCTACCCTTTTGCTCACTCGGCATGGTGCAATTGTATTTGCTGCGGCGCTTAGTTAGTGGTTTCTTGGCAGTAATTTCAACTTGTTGATTGCCTTTCCATTCCATCTCTACCCCGCCACTGGCAAAACAGTTTAGGTTGGCTTTTTGATGTTTGTTCAAAGGCTTTAAAAATTCTAATGCTAATGTGGGTGGGTTGTTGGTAAACACTGGGTTGGTATTTTTAGGTTTAATTGGCATTGGCAAAGTGTTGACTTTGGTTTTAAAATTTTTCATCTTTGCGTAATTGGCTGCCATTGGAAAACGGGGCAGATTTTGTCGATTGCTACTGCTTGATACCACGCCAGAATGTTGCCCGAAAGCAACATAACCCAATGCTTCAACTTGCTTGAATATTTCCAAGTTAGCTTCACCATAAGGGTAGGCGAAAATTTTTTCATTTTGACTTAACTCTTGAGAAAGGCGGTTTTGTGCTTGAGTGATTTGCACTTGAATTTGAGTTGCGTCCAAATCCAACAAATACGGGTGTGTTTTGGTGTGATTGTAAAATTGCACAAACTCACCTTGAATATCACGCATTTGTTGCCAAGACATCATCGCTGAATATTTTTTATCCGCAGCCTCAGTGGCAACAAACACACTCATCGGCATTTGGTATTTTTTAAGCAGTGGATAAGCGTTTTTTGCAATGGACTGATACGCATCATCCGCAGTAAGTGCCACACATTTATCGGGTAAATTGTCGTTCTCTAAACGCTCAAGCATGGCGCTGAGTTTTAACACGTTAAAGTCATTGTCTTGTAGGTATTGCAAATGTTGTGCAAATAACGTAGGACTGATGCTGGTAGATTTTGGCGTAGCATCAGAAAAATGATGATACTGCAATACCACACAGCTACTGGCATTTGCCACCCCAGACAATACTATAAAAAGTATAGAGGCAAGGCCTCTATATTTTTGTAAGATATTAAGCATTCTTTGCTCCCACAAATCCAATTTGTCGCCACGCCTCATAGGCCACAATCGAAACACAATTAGACAAATTCAAACTACGAGAACCTGCTTGCATAGGCAAAGTAATCCCTTCGTATTGATCTAATATTTCTTGCGGCAGTCCTCGTGTTTCAGGGCCAAATAAAAAGCAGTCGCCCTCTTGGTATTCCATCGTTGCATAATTGGTTTTTACTTTTGAACTCACTGCAAAAATTCGCTGTGGCTTTGCGCGGGTTAAATAATCCTCAAAATTCTCATATTCATAAACTTTTGCAAGCTCTTTATAATCCAACCCTGCGCGCCTTAGGCGCTTATCAGTTATCTCAAAACCAAACGGTTTAATTAAATGCAAACTCGCGCCCATATTGGCAGAAAGACGAATTAGACTACCCGTATTGTTAGGGATTTCTGGTTCGAACAACACTAAATTTAACATAATATTTTATTTTCATACTTGAATATCACAATATCATCCCATAGATAAAGAGTAACTTAAACAAAAAAACACAATTGAGAAGCCCGGCGTCTCAATTAGGAAATACTAATATGGATATTAATAAACTAACCTCGCAGTTTCAACAAGACTTGGCTGTTGCACAGTCACTTGCTATTGATAAAAATCATACCACAATTGAAGGAGCACACGTCCTCAGTAGTATGCTCAATGATTATGCTTCTAGTGTGAGTAATGTGCTTAGAGCGCTCAATGTGAATACCAAAACACTTAAGGGTAATGTTGACAAGACCATTAATAATTTGCCTACAGTCAATACGCCAGGTGGTGATATTGGCATCTCACAAAACTTGTTGCGACTGCTTAACACCACTGAAAAACTCGCCAATGAAAAAGGCGACAGTTACCTGTCAACTGAATTGTTTTTATTAGCAATTATTAATGGCAATGACACAACAACAAAATTATTAAAAGATTTAGGTGTTGATAAAAACAAACTATCAACAGCTATAGACAACCTTAGAGGAGGCGAAAACGTGAACGAACAAAATGCAGAAACTCAAAGAGACGCTTTGAACAAATACACGCTTGATTTAACCCAACGTGCACAAGACGGAAAACTTGACCCTGTTATTGGTCGTGACGGTGAAATTCGCCGTGCTATTCAGGTCTTACAGCGCCGCACCAAGAACAATCCTGTACTCATTGGCGAGCCAGGCGTAGGTAAAACTGCGATTGCCGAAGGTTTGGCGCAACGTATTATTGACAACGAAGTGCCCGAAGGTGTCAAAGGAAAACGTTTGTTATCACTTGATATGGCAGCATTGGTCGCGGGTGCAAAATATCGTGGTGAATTTGAAGAGCGCCTTAAAGCCGTTCTAAAAGATTTAGAAAAAGAACAAGGTCAAGTGATTTTGTTTATTGATGAACTCCATACCATGGTGGGTGCAGGCAAAAGTGATGGTGCAATGGATGCAGGTAATATGCTAAAACCTGCACTGGCTCGTGGTGATCTGCATTGTATGGGTGCGACCACACTCAATGAATACCGTGAATATATTGAGAAAGACTCTGCCTTAGAACGTCGCTTTCAAAAGGTATTGGTTGATGAGCCTACCGAGCAAGACACCATTGCTATTTTGCGTGGACTCAAGGAAAAATACGAGGTGCATCACGGCGTGGAAATTACCGATCCTGCCATTATCGCAGCCACTACCTACTCACAACGCTATATCACCGACAGACAGTTGCCCGATAAAGCCATCGATTTGATTGATGAAGCGGCCTCACAAATTCGTATGGAAATTGACTCAAAACCAGAATCAATGGATAAACTTGACCGTAAATTGGTGCAACTCAAAATTGAGCGTATGGCGCTAAAAAAAGAAAAAGACAAAGCCTCTAAAGAACGACTCAAAGAGCTTGAATCAACCATTAAAGAACGTGAAAAAGAATATGCAGATTTAGAAGAAATTTGGAAAAAAGAAAAATCCCAAGTTCAAGGCGCACAAAATCTAAAGGAAGCTTTAGAAAACGCCAAAACCGAACTTGAAAGCGCACGTCGCAATAACGATTTAGCCAAAATGAGCGAATTGCAATACGGCAAGATTCCGGAATTGGAAGCTAAAATTGCCGAAGCCGAATCTGCTGATGAACAAGACATGACGCTATTACGCAACAAGGTCACTGAAGATGAAATCGCCCACATTGTCGCGCGTTGGACGGGTATCCCTGTGGATAAAATGATGGAAGGCGAAAAAGACAAGCTTTTGCAAATGGAGGCCATTATTCACCAGCGTTTGGTCGGTCAAGACAAAGCGGTCAAAGTGATTGCCGATGCCGTGCGCCGTTCTCGAGCAGGCTTATCAGACCCTAATCGCCCTGATGGTTCGTTTATGTTTATGGGGCCAACAGGGGTGGGTAAAACTGAACTCACCAAAGCCTTGGCTGATTTCTTGTTTGACACTGAGCAAGCCATTGTGCGCGTTGATATGAGTGAGTTTATGGAAAAACACTCGGTTGCACGCTTAATTGGTGCACCACCTGGTTACGTGGGTTATGAGCAAGGTGGCGTGTTAACCGAGGCTGTGCGCAGAAAGCCTTATTCAATTATTCTGCTTGACGAAGTAGAAAAAGCACACCCTGATGTGTTTAATGTTTTGCTTCAAGTGCTTGATGACGGTCGTCTAACCGATGGACAAGGTCGCACCGTTGATTTTAAGAATACCGTGATTGTGATGACCTCAAACCTAGGTTCGCACCTAATACAGGATAATCCTGGCAAGGATATGACTAGTGAGTTAACCAAAGTTGTGGCAGAACATTTTCGCCCTGAATTTGTCAATCGTATTGATGAAATTGTGGTGTTTAACAATCTTGAAAAAGAACAAATTAAAGGCATTGCCAAATTGCAAATTGAAATTTTGCAGTCCAGATTGGCAGAAATGGAACTTAAACTTGAATTGGATGATAATGCAATGACGCTAATTGTTGATAAAGGTTATGACCCAGTATTTGGTGCTCGCCCACTTAAGCGAACTATTCAACAATTATTAGAAAATCCACTTTCTCAAAAAATACTCTCTGGTGAATTTCTATCTGGATCAGTAATCCACGCTAGTGTGGTTAATAACGAAATTATTTTTACTTAAAAAGCGCTGTGATTGATATAATTCGCAGTGATGCAGGATTATATCAAAATTATAAAAAACGGACTTTGGGGTAACAACCAAGCTTTGGTTGCGCTATTGGGTTTGTGCCCACTCTTAGCTGTAACCAATAATATCACCAATGCCATAGGTTTAGGTATTGCCACTACTTTTGTGTTGGTCGCTTCAAATACCAGTATTTCGCTTTTTAGAAATACCATTCGAAAAGAAGTGCGTATTCCTATTTTTGTCTTGCTTATTGCTTCCTTTGTTACCATTGTTGAATTAACAATGCAGTCTTATTTTTATGATTTGTATCTCATATTAGGCATTTTTGTACCACTCATTGTCACCAACTGTGCGATTTTAGGTAGAGCAGAAGCTTTTGCCAGTAAAAACACTTGGGGTAAATCCGCCTTAGATGGGCTAATGATGGGGCTTGGTTTTTCTGTTGTACTCATTATCCTTGGCGCAATGCGTGAACTCATCGGTTCAGGCACTTTGTTTGACCAGTCATCATTATTATTAGGTGATTTAGGCAACACGCTTAGCATCACTGTGTTTGAAGATTATCGAGGCACACTGCTTGCCATCTTGCCGCCAGGCGCTTTTATTGGCTTAGGCTTAATCGTTGCAATCAAAAATCTCATTGATCAAAAAATATCTCAACGCTCAGCATAAAGACATTGTTCAGCTGTTGTGCCTGACGCTTGACAAAAATCACGCCTGGCTGCTTGCCAATGATGATTATCAGCTCAGCAAAGCCGAAACACACAAACTCAATACCTTGATAAAAAAGCGCGAACAAGGTGTGCCATTTTCTTACTTAAGTGGCAATAAAGGTTTTTATCATTTAAATTTTAAAGTAACGCCTGACACACTCATTCCTAGACCTGAAACTGAACTATTGATTGATATTGCACTAGATTTATTCAAAGATAAACCTTGTCGTTTATTAGATTTAGGCACAGGCAGTGGCATTATCGCCATCACATTGGCAGATAAAAATCCACATTGGCAGGTAACGGCAACAGACCGCTCTGAACCTGCACTCGCAATAGCAAAACAAAATGCAACAAGCAATATCGACTTCCAACATGGCAGTTGGTTTGACGTTGTAGGCGAACAAGACTTTGATTTAATTATCTCTAATCCACCCTATATTGAGGAAGATGACCCACATTTGGATGACTTAAAGCACGAACCCATCAATGCACTTGTTTCTGGCAAAGATGGTTTGGACGATATTCGTCTTATCATTCAGCAAGCACCAGAGTGCTTAAAGAAAAATGGCTATCTGTTACTCGAACATGGATACGACCAACAAGAAAGAATTGCCACACTATTACAAAAAAAATTTACCCACATTCAAACTTTTCAAGACCATAACTCCAATGACCGTGCCATTTTGGCACAACTCAAATAGTCCGATCTAAATAATGCCATTTTCAAAAATAAACTAAGCAAAAAGACAAAGCAAAAAGGGAAAAGACGCAGTAAAAAATGTTTTTGCGAATATTTTTTTTACAAGGCATTTTTTAGGGATGAGGGAGTGTAGATAAACTACATGAGCGAATACGTATAAAAAATAACGCCGTAGAAAAGCGAAAGAAGGATTTTTGCGAGTATTTTTTCTTTCTACAAGGCATTTTTTAGACGGACGAGGGAGTGTAGGTAAACTACATGACCGAGTACGTATAAAAAATAACGCCGTAGAAAGGAAAAAGACGAAGCAAAAAAAGGGAAGTTGGTCTATAAGCCGGGTTCTGTTTTGACAGCCATTCATCTACGCGCATTGTCACCAAAACGCTTTAGCACTCTACCCGCTACCTTGTGCGAGCCGCACCATGGGTAGCCTATTTGAGCTTGCTCCAAGTGGGGTTTACCTTGCCACGGTTGTTACCTTCCGCGCGGTGCGCTCTTACCGCACCTTCTCACCTTTTCCCACACGGGGTAGTTTATTTTCTGCAGCACTTTCCGTTATGTCACCATACCTAGGTGTTACCTAGCACTTTGCTCTATGGAGCCCGGACTTTCCTCTGAGGAAAAACCCCAGCGACTATCCGACCAACTTCAAAGTTTATTATAACGTCATATAACTTGAAATAAACAAAGATCAAAAATCTCTATACTGCTTAAATTCTTATTTTTATCATTATATTTCTTTGTTTTAACCGATATATTTTTATAAAAATAATTTTATATTAATATATTATAATGTTATAATATGATGAGATAAAATTACGTTTTTTAACGTATTTTTAAAAAATAAGAGAATAAAGATATGATAAAAATACTAATAATAACAATGCTTTTTATGGCAGACTTTGCATTTGCAGGTGCAAAAATGACCATACATTTAGAAGAAAACCAAGCCACAAAAGAAGTGGTTTTTCAGTGTGCAGACTTAAACGAGTGTGCTGAACGTATTCAAGAACGTATGGAAGAAGGTGGTTGCGACCCACGTGTTAAAAAAGTTGTACTTGAAACACTTTACATTCCAGGTTTCGACGACGCTTAAACCTCTAATAAATTTTTAAAAACAGTGTGAATATTTTCACCCTGAGGATTAATAGCGACAGTGACCGGCATATCTTTAACTTCAAATTCATAGATAGCCTCCATGCCCATCTCTTCAAAAGCAAGTTTTTTGGCTTTTTTAATGGATTTAGAAATCAGGTAAGCTGCACCACCCACTGCAATTAAATAACTGGCTTTGTGCTTTTTGATGCTTTGCACCGTTACTTCACCACGTTCCGCCTTACCAATCATGCCTAAGATACCTGTGTTTTCTAACATCATGTCGCTAAATTTATCCATTCGCGTGGCAGTAGTAGGTCCTGCGGGACCAATCACCTCATCGCCAACCGCATCCACTGGGCCGACATAATAGATAAATTTATTATCAAAATCCACACCTTTAGGCAGCCCTTCACCGCTGTCTAACATTTGCTTTAATCGCTTATGCGCTGCATCTCGTCCGGTAATAATCGTACCATTAAGCAATAAAGTATCGCCCACCTGCCACTGATTCATCTGCGCCCTATCCAAAGTATTTAGGTCGATTTTTTTATACTTGGAAGTATCCATTTCCAAATCAGGATAAAGACTCATATCGACTTCTGGCAACTGCGCCACACCTGAGCCATCCAAAGAAAAATGCAGATGACGTGTGGCAGCACAGTTTGGAATCATGGCAACTGCTTGAGAAGCAGCATGCGTTGGATAATCTTTAATTTTGACATCCAATACCGTGGTTAGTCCGCCCAAACCTTGCGCGCCAATGCCCAAATCATTAATTTTTTTAAACAATGCTAAGCGCATTCTTTCAATTTGTGTTGGCTCGGATTTTTGTGCAAGCGCTTGAATATCGATGGGCTCCATTAAACTTTCTTTTGCCATAAGCATGGCCTTTTCAGCCGTGCCACCCACGCCGATACCTATCATGCCTGGTGGACACCAACCTGCGCCCATGGTGGGAATCATCTTAAGCACCCAAGCAACAATGTCATCAGAGGGGTTGAGAACGGTGAATTTTGCCTTGTTTTCAGAACCACAACCTTTGGCTGCAACAATAAATTTAACTTGATTGCCTTTGACTATTTTTGTATGGATAACCGCAGGCGTGTTGTCTTTGGTGTTTGTTCTTGAAAAAATTGGGTCTTTCACAACTGAGGCACGCAAAGGATTGTCCTTGTTGGTAAACGCTTGTCTAACGCCTTCATTAATCATTTCCTCTAGGGATAAATCAGCTTCCCAGACAACCGCCATTCCCACTTCAACAAACACATTAACAATGCCTGTATCTTGACACATTGGACGCTGACCAAGGGCAGACATCTTTGAATTAATTAAAATTTGCTCAATGGCATTTTTAGCAGACTGACTGGTTTCTTTTTTATAAGCATCTGCCATTGCTTGAATAAAATCAGGGCTGTGGTAATAAGAAATATATTGCAAGGCATTAGCAACGCTTTCAATGATATGTTTTTGTTGGATTTTCATATTGTTTATTACCAAAATTTTATTAAGAAATGATAGCTTATTTATAGTATTATATCTGCTATTTATTTTATCTAACGCCTAAGCGGAGTTTCTATGTTGAATTTTTTCAAACCTCAAAGTCTTTCTATTGACCTTGGAACGGCAAATACACTAATTTTTATGGATGGTGAAATCGTGCTGAACGAGCCTTCAGTTGTAGCCATTCATCATGAAAAAGGTGCTATAGAGGCGACCGTTATTGCAGTAGGTCAAGATGCTAAAGATATGCTAGGCAGAACGCCTGGCTCAATCGAGGCGATTCGCCCAATGAAAGATGGCGTGATTGCCGACTTTAAAATTACAGAAAAAATGTTACAACACTTTATCCGTAAAGTCTCTCACAGTGGCTTTTTCTCTCCAAGTCCTAAGGTACTTATCTGTGTTCCTTGTGGTGCAACTCAAGTAGAGCGTCGTGCCATTAAAGAAAGTGCCGTAGGTGCTGGTGCACGTGACGTGTATTTGATTGAAGAGCCAATGGCAGCGGCACTTGGTGCAGGCATGGCCATTAAAGAAGCATCAGGCACTATGGTTGTTGATATTGGTGGTGGTACGACAGAGATTGCTATCATGTCACTTAATGGCTTGGTTTATTCCGATTCATTGCGCATAGGTGGCGATGTATTTGATGACAATATTATTAAATTTGTGCGTAGAGAGCACGGCATTATTATTGGTGAATCTACCGCCGAAAGAATTAAAGAGGAAGTAGGTTCAGCCTTCCAAACTAGTGTTGTCAAGAAAATGGAATTTAAAGGCAGAGATGTTGCCAAAGGTATCCCAGTAAGCTTTGAAGTAACCAACACAGAAATTAGAGAAGCTCTACAAGAACCGTTAATTAGCATTGTTAGTGCAATAAGAATTGCACTGGAGCAAACACCACCAGAATTAAGTGCTGACATTGCAGAAAATGGTTTAGTATTAACAGGAGGTGGCGCACTCTTAGAAGGTGTAGATAAACTGATCAATCAAGAAACTAAGTTGCCAGTGCGTATTGCTGACGACCCTCTAACTTGTGTTGCTCGTGGTGGTGGCATTGCGCTAGAGATGATTAAACAACACGATATCGGTTTTTTATCAGCAGAATAGTTTCACGGAGTCTGCCATGTGTAGCGATTTCATTATATCTTGGAACAAGGCACAAGCGACGAAGTGTATAATTAATACATGAGAAGTAAAGTAATGCCGTTCCAAGATATAAGGGAATTGCTATAAATGCAAGCGTTTTTAAAGCTTCTTATACCCACTCTGGTTTCGATTTTTTTAATCTTTTCAGATTATAAATTCTCTTATTTAGACACTTTAAAAAAATCCATTTCTACACTCATATCACCCGTATATTTGGTGGTAAATTTGCCTTCTCAACTCTATATTTGGATTAATGAACAAGGCACAACAAAGCAAATTTTATTAAATCAAAACAAACAACTTAGGGCTGAGTTAATGCGCTTAAAGGTTGATTTACAAGATCGAAATGCGCTATTGTTAGAAAATCAAAAACTTAGTGAATTACTAAAATCCCGCTATAAACTTGATGAGGATAAATTTATACTGGCACGTGTGAGTTCTATGAGTCAGTCACGATTAAAAAAACAAATTGCCATCAACAAGGGTAGCAATGAGGGTATAAAAATTGGACAGGTTGTCTTAGGTGCTCATGGCATACTTGGGCAAGTAAGCCAAGTAACGCCTTTTTATGCAACCGTCTTGCTAATCACCGACCCAACCCAACACATCGCCGTTAAAAATGGGCGTAATGGTATTCGTGGTATTAGCAAAGGTGTAGCGTCCCATCAAGGAAAATTAAGAGTGCGTTTCATTCAGCGTGAACTTGATACCAAACCAGGGGATGTATTCCTAAGTAGTGCTATTGATTCAAAATTTCCAGTAGGCTATCCAGTGGGTCGTGTGACTCACGTAGAGAAAAAAGCGAATGACCCATTTTTAACGATTGAATTAGCGCCTTCTCAACCTATTGAAGCTTTAGAATTTGTTTTAATTAACAATACACCTTAAAAGTTCAACCTAAATAAATTATGCCTAACTATCGAAGACCTTATATTTCTCTACTTAAAATCACATTGCTTGCTTTGATTGTTAGCGCCCTACCTCTGCCTGAAATTGTTTTAGGCATTGCGCCTTTTTGGATGTTGTTATTTTTTGCTTACTGGGTTACTACTTTTACAAGTAAGGGGCTGTTCTTCTTGGCTTTGCTTTTAGGTGTATTAATTGATGTCCTATATGGAGATATCTTAGGTCAAAATGCCTTAGCACTCATCTTAAGTAGCGCCTTTATTAGCAACGTCAAACAATCTTTGCTTGTTTCTAATATTACCACACAGCAAATTTATCTCTTTGTTGCCTCTATTATTTATTTGGCTGTATTGCTATTAGTACATGGTCTATCGATTCAAACTTTTAGTTTTGACCCTTATTTATTATTCAAACCATTCTTAAGTGCATTATTATGGCCTGTGGTTCAATTACTACTTTCAAAACTTAGGAGTTAGACAATCCACAAGCCATATGGAAAAAATTAGCAACGTTAAACAAGAAAATAAGATCTTTTCTAATAGAGTGATTTTGGCGCTAATTTTTATCTTGCTTTTAACCTTTGTTCTAATATCAAGGCTTTTTAACCTTCAAATTAGTAATTATGATTACTACACCGAAGAATCATTGGGTAATCAAATGCGTACACTGCCCATTACGCCGGCACGTGGGAAAATCTTTGACCGTTATGGAAAAATCATCGCTGACAATCAGCTTGCTTATAGACTGACACTGACGCCTGAAAAAACTAAAGATATTCCTGCAACACTGCACTCACTTAAAGCATTTGGTTTGATTGACAATAAAGATATTGCCACTTTCAAAAAGATAAAAAACCGCTATAAAAAATTTCACAGCATTCCATTAAAGCATGAACTGAATGAAAAGCAAGTGGCAGAGTTTTTAGTTGGCAATCAGTTTATTGGAATTGATATTGAGCCTTATTTTCATCGGATCTACCCCAATAATGACTCTAGCGTACACGTGGTCGGTTATGTCTCTAGGATGAATAAAAAAGACAAGGAAGAATACGACAAAATAAACTACGCAGGCACTTCTTTTGTTGGAAAAACAGGCATTGAAAAACAATACGAAACAATGCTACATGGAGAAAGCGGTAAAAAACAAATTGAGCGTAATGTTAAAGGTCGGGTAATTAGTACTAAAAATATTCAAGAGCCAAAAAAAGGTAGCGATTTATACCTAAGTATTGATTTGGATCTACAAAAAAAAGCAGAGTCTTTACTCGAAGGCAAACGTGGCTCAATTGTAGCAATTGATACAACAAATGGTGGAATTTTGGCAATGGTAAGTATGCCTATTTACAACCCTAATTGGTTTGTCAATGGTATTTCGCATAAAAACTACAAAGAATTACAAACATCAAAAGACATTCCACAGCTTAATCGCGCCATCCAAGGTCTTTACCCGCCTGGCTCAACCATTAAACCTATGGTGGCATTGGCAGGGCTTGAACAAGGTGTCATCACCGCTCACAGTGAGGCTTATTGCCCAGGTTTTTTCAAACTGCCTAATGTAAAACGTAAATTTCATGATTGGAAGCGTAGCGGACATGGTGTGGTTGATGTTAAAGATTCCATTTCACAGTCTTGCGATATCTTTTTTTATGATTTGGCCGATAAAATGGGGATTGATGACTTACACAAAGGCTTAAAACCTTTTAATTTTGGTGAAACAACAGGTATTGACATTCCCGGAGAACGTGGTGGAATCTTACCTTCAAAAGCCTGGAAAAAAATCCACAAGGACGAGCCTTGGTATCGAGGCGAAACGCTAATTACAGGTATTGGACAAGGCTTTATGACGACAAGCCCGTTACAGTTGGCTGTTGCCACAGCAGCCATTGCCAATAAAGGGGTTATTATCCAACCCAAGGTCTTAAAAAGTATCCAAGTGCCTGGTGAGGAAATCACAGAGGTGGATAAAGGGCTTAAGCGGCAAATTCCCATCAAAGACATTCACAATTGGGAGGATGTTATTGATGGCATGAGACAAACCATCTATGCGCCAAAAGGCTCAGCCAGAAGACTTAATAAAAATTTAAAATACACCTTGGCAGGGAAAACAGGCACCGCTCAAGTTTTTGGCTTAGACGCTGAAGAACAATATATTGCAGCTAATTTAGAAGAGCGTCTACGAGACCACGCATTATTTACTGGATTTGCACCGATTGAAAATCCAAAAATTGCAATTTCAGTTATTGTGGAAAATGCAGGTAGTGGTAGTTCTAAAGCTGCGCCACTTGCAAAAGCGGTGCTTGATTTATATTTTGAAAAGCAAAGTAAATAGATTAATTTAAGCACTAACTGCGAGCCTTATCGCTTGCTCATCAATTGGAAAACTTAACACTGTATCCATTCTATAACGTTGCCTTAATTGTTCAAGTTGCGGCTGGTTAATCTTGTCGTAAAGCACAACAATTTTAGCTTCAGGCGCATGATTTTCAAGTGTTGCCAATAGGGATTCAATATTACTCACACGGTCTCTAAACTCTGGATTATGGCTAAATTCTGCAACCAGCACATGGTATTGATTTTTCTTGGCTAATTGTGTTGCCTTTCTTTGTGAGCCCTCAAAATCCACCTCAAAACCCATACTTAAAAACAGTGGGGTGAAATCATCAAACCCCCCTTCATCGACAAAAAATAAAAGTCGTTTATTGTTGTTTGTCATAAAAATCTTGTTTAAATTCTGCAAAAGACTGATTTTCGATTGCCGCTCTCATGCTTGCCATCAAGTCTTGATAATAATAAAGATTATGGATAGTGTTGAGTCGCGCACCTAAAATTTCATTTTTGCGTTGCAGATGATGTAAATAGGAACGAGAATAATTTTTACAGGTATAACAGTTGCAACGCTCATCTAAAGGCTTGGTATCTAATTTATATTGTGCATTACGAATTTTTACAATGCCACTTGAAGTAAACAAATAGCCGTTGCGTGCATTGCGTGTTGGCATCACACAATCAAACATATCAATACCACGCTCAACCGCCTCAACCAAGTCACTCGGTGTACCCACACCCATCAAATAACGTGGCTTATCATGAGGCAATTGCTCAGGCAAATAACTCAAAACCTTCATCATCTCTTCTTTGGGTTCGCCCACACTCAAGCCACCAATCGCATAACCATCAAAGCCGATACTCATTAATGCTGTGGCTGATTGTAAGCGCAAATCTTCATACATGCCACCTTGCACAATACCAAATAATGCATTGTTATTATCTAATGCACAATGTGCGTCTTTTGAGCGTTGTGCCCAGCGTAGTGACAACTGCATAGATTGGTCTGCTGTTGGCTTATCAGCGGGATAGGGGGTACACTCATCAAAAATCATCACAATATCTGAACCTAAATCTTTTTGAATCTGCATCGACTCTTCTGGCCCCATAAAAATTTTGGCGCCATCTTTGGGTGAGCGAAAATCTACCCCTTTTTCGCTAATTTTTCGCATATCGCCCAAACTAAATACTTGAAAGCCACCCGAATCGGTCAAAATTGGCCCTTGCCAATGCATAAAATCATGCAAATCGCCATGTGCTTTAATGACCTCTGTACCTGGCGTAATCGCCAAATGAAAGGTGTTGCCCAACAATATTTGTGCGCCAATGCCACAGACTTCTTCAGGCGTCATTGCCTTAACAGTACCATAAGTACCTACTGGCATAAATGCTGGGGTTTCAACCACACCTCTATCAAAAGTCATGGCACCACGACGGGCTTTATTATCTGTATTTTTTAATTCAAACTTCATTATCTTTCTCATTAATTTGCATCTGCCATAATTGTGCATATTCGCCATTTTTAGCCAATAGCGCCTGATGTGTGCCACTTTCGTGAATGATGCCATCTTTCAAAAGAATAATTTTATCAGCATCGACAACCGTTGATAGGCGATGCGCAATCACTAAAGTTGTGTGTGCTTGCGCAAGATCGTTGAGCGCCTGTTGCACCTTTTTCTCAGAATAAGAATCCAGCGCTGAGGTCGCCTCATCAAAAATCAAAATTGGTGGGTTTTTTAACAATACTCTGGCAATCGCCAAACGCTGCTTTTCGCCACCCGAAAGTTTTAATCCTCGCTCACCGACAAGCGCCTCATAGCCTTCGGGAAGTCGCTCAATAAAAGTGTTAATAAAAGCCAGTTTTGCTGCCTTTTTTACCTCATCTTCACTGGCGCCCTCTTTGCCATAAGCAATATTATAATAAATCGTTTCATTAAACATTACCGTGTCTTGTGGCACAACGCCAATGGCTTTTTGTACAGAATCTTGCGTGCAGGTTTTTATGTCTTGATTGTCAATCAAAATTTGCCCTGAAGTCACATCATAAAATCGAAATAGTAGTTTTGCTAAGGTTGATTTTCCAGAGCCTGACGCACCAACAATAGCAACTTTTTCTCCAGGTTTAATGCTGAAACTAATATCTTTAAGCACAGCGCTCTTACCTGGATAAGCAAAAGATACCCTTTTAAACTCAACTTTAGCATGATTTATTTTTAACGCTGAAGCATTGACTTGATTGCCAACTTTAGGCACCTTGTCGAGTAAGTTGAACAGATTGTTCATATCAATAAAATTATGTTTAATCTGCCTATAAATAATACCCAATGAGCCAAGCGGCATAAACAGCTGTAATAACAACGCCTGAATCATAATCATATCACCCAGGCTTAACGTATTATCCACCACACCACGTGCTGCCATAATCAAAATCCAAGTCACACCTGCAGCAATCACACTGGCCTGAACAAAATTAAGTGCAGTCATAGAGGTAAAACTTTTGGTGGCAACGTTTTCCCAATTACTCATGGTTTTATCGTAACGTGCCACCTCAAATTTTTCTCGATTAAAGTATTTAACGGTCTCGTAATTAATCAAACTGTCAACTGCATTGCTGTTTGCCTTAGATTGCATATCATTCATTTCATAACGATATTTCATTCGCCAAGTAGTAATCGCCAACGTTAAGGCAACGTAAAATACCACTGTTGCCAATGAAACAGAAGCAAAAAACACGTCGTAATTAACCCATAAAATCCCAATCACCAAACAAATCTCAAACAATGTTGGAATGATATTAAACACAAAAATACTCAATAGCGTTGAAACACTTTGTGTACCACGGTCAATATCACGCGTAATACCGCCAATACGTCTGTCAAGATGAAAGGATAAATCCAAAGTATGTAAGTGCTTAAAGACATTCAAGGCAATCAAATGCAT
>ENA-UZWX01001100-UZWX01001100.1-metagenome-genome-assembly--contig:-Day-4---50m-contig-1100_pt1 | contig 27219 bp, 25 predicted proteins | sample MGYA00260347_ERZ794907 | MGnify/ENA metagenome assembly ERZ794907 | reverse complement strand
ATTGAAGTTGTAATTATTTCGCCAATACTGACGCTTTCATCCAGTTTAGTATAAATACAACCCGATAATGGTACTTTTTTAAAGCGATCAACATTTTCTTGCATCACTTGTTGTTGGCTATTTGCTGCTAATACTAAGTAATTACGAATTCTTACTCGAGTATTAGAAACTAAATTAGCTAAATTCTCAGCCAAACGCATATCTCTTTGCCCCATCCCAGCGGTATCGATAAGCACTAATTTCTTTTTACTAAATTGTTGAAGTAATGCATCAAGTGCTTGAGCATCTTTGGCAAGCTTTACTTGGCAACCAATAATTTTTCCATACGTTGCTAATTGTTCAAAGCCAGCAATTCTAAACGTATCGGTAGAAATAAGTGCTACTTGATCATGTCCATGCATTTGTGCAAAACGCGCCGCAAGTTTAGCAATGGTTGTGGTTTTCCCCACGCCCGTAGGCCCCACTAAAGCGACAACACCACCACGGTGAATAATGTCATTTTGCGTGGTATTGATTTGTTCACTGATAAGTTTGGTAGCTTGCTGCCATGCTTGAGCTTCATGATGCTGGGCAGGAACATAACCGGCAATTTGGTCGGCAATTTGTTCATTTAAACCAAGTGCTAATAAGCGAGAAACTAATACCGCTCTTTGTGGATCTTTTTGCGCCATATCTTGCCACATCAAGCCAGAAACTTGGTGTTCTAGCAGTTGTCTGATAGAAGCCATCTCCTGTTGCATTTTATCAAAATCTTGTTGATTAACAGAAGACGGTTGATTTTGAGACTGAGCTACTTGCTGTTCGCCAAACTGTTTCGACATTTGCTGTGCTTCTGTAGAGTCGTGTACTTGAGGTTCGTAGACTTCTTCACTAGTTGAGCTTGATTGTGCTTCATCAGGCGCTGGGATAGTGCCATCAGCGCTTGAATGGCGTAATCGCTCAGTAAAGCTGCGCAGCTGTTGTTCAATATCTTCTTCAGCATTTTCTTGCCTATCACTGATGCTATTAGCGATAGGGTTTGCATGAACTTGACTTTGCTCTGTTTGTTGCACTTGGCGGTTTAACAAAGCTGATAAGCTATCTGCAGGCACATGCGACTCAGATGTGTCTTGATTTTGTGCGTTAAGAGGCGCAGTGATATTAACCACATCATTGCTGACTTCACGAGGCGTATCCAGCTGTTTTTCAACGCTAGGTTTTGCTGCAGGTACTGACTGGCTGTAATCAACTGCCGCCATAAGTTCAACCCCTTCAGGGATCTTCTTATTAGACATTATAACCGCATCCACACCTAATTCTTCTTTAATTTGTGCTAGTGCGCTACGCATATCTTTGGCAACAAAACGTCTAATTTTCACAGTTAACCTCTCTATTAGTGACGAGTTAAAAATGGCGAGTTATGAAGTGACTTATAGCAAGAGAAGCTACTTTCTCTTGGCGACTCGTGACTCCTTTTACTCAATACTCTTGTGACTCATTACTCGAATCTATTAGTTACTGCCCTATGGCACTAACTATTTTAATTTGTTTATCATCAGGAATTTCTTGGTAAGAAATCACCCGTAAGCTTGGTATTGTGTATTTAACAAACTTAGCTAACACAGTACGTAAAATCCCAGATGTTAATAAAATTGGTGTATCGCCTGCCATTTCTTGCTGTTGAGCACCATCGGTCAATGATTTTTGTAGACGTTCCGCTAAACCAGGCTCTATGCCTGCGCCATCATCACCCGCCATTTGCATTGACTGGTGCAACATTTGTTCCAACTCAGGAGCCAAAGTTATGACAGGTACTTCAGAAGCACTGCCCACTAGGTCTTGAATAATAAATTTACGTAAGGTAATGCGCACTGCGGCGGTAAGTACCTCAGCATCTTGGCTCTTAGGTCCATACTCTACTAGGGTCTGTACGATAGAGCGCATATCACGAACAGCAACACCTTCATTCATTAAGCTTTGTAAAACCTTCACAACGGTGCCTAATGTTAAGACATCAGGAATGAAGCCTTCCACCAACTTAGGATAAGATTTCGCCAGCATATCCAGTAAGTTTTGAACCTCTTCATGACCTAATAATTGTGATGCATTATTGGTAAGAATTTGGCTTAAATGAGTTGCCAATACTGTTGCTGAATCAACCACTGTATAACCCAGTGTTTGTGCTTGTTCACGCTGATTTTGGTTGATCCATACTGCGTCTAAACCAAAAGCAGGGTCTTTAGTGACCACACCATCAAGTTTACCAAATACTTGTCCAGGGTTGATAGCAAGTTCTTGATCATGGCGAATTTCGGCACTACCAATAGTGACTCCCATCAAGGATATTTGATAAGTGTTGGGGTCTAAATCTAAATTGTCACGAATATGTACCGCAGGCACTAAAAAACCAAACTCTTGAGAAAGTTTTTTACGCACCCCTTTAATTCTACTTAGCAACTCACCACCTTGTGCTTTATCTACCAAAGGAATTAATCGATAACCAATTTCTAAGCCAATAACATCAACATGGTTTACGTCGTCCCAGTCTAGCTCTTTAACCTCTTCTTCTTTTTGCTTACTTTGGGCCTGCTCTTCTTGAGCTACTTTTTCAAGTTCAACCACCTTATTCGCTTTACGTTTACTACTAAAGTAGGCGCTAGCGGCGATCACAGCTGCAAAAAATAGAAAAACAAAATGCGGCATACCCGGCACAACGCCCATTACAAACATAACACCGGCAGCAATATAAAGGGATTTTTCTTGCCCTAATTGACTGCTAACTTGCTCCCCCATATCTTGAGCCGTGTTTTGTCTAGTCACAACAATGGCCGTAGCAACAGAGAGCAATAGCCCTGGAATTTGCGCCACTAAACCGTCACCTATGGTGAGTAAGGTATAAATTTCTACCGCACTATCAAAACTAAGGTCATGTTGCACCATGCCAATAACCAAACCACCAATAATATTGATGAATAAAATCAAAATACCGGCAATGGCATCCCCTTTAACAAACTTACTCGCACCATCCATTGAGCCATAAAAATCAGCCTCGTTCGTCACTTCCACACGACGCTCTCTCGCTTGTTCTTGGTTGATAAACCCAGCATTGAGATCGGCATCAATTGCCATTTGCTTACCCGGTAGTGCATCAAGAGTAAAACGTGCGGTGACTTCTGCAATTCGCCCTGCACCTTTTGTAACAACCACAAAGTTAATGATAATTAAAATCAAAAATACCACTAAACCTACAGCATAGTTGCCGCCAATAACCACAGAGCCAAAAGCTTCGATAACTTTACCTGCGGCGCCGGTACCTTCATGTCCATCAAGCAAAACAACTCGTGTACTGGCAACATTAAGGGCTAAGCGCAAAATAGTCGCAATAAGGATAACTGAAGGAAATGAGCCGAATTCAAGAGGCTTTAAAGTATAAACCGTGATCAGAAGTACAACTAATGCCAGTGCGATATTAAAGGAAAACAGCACATCCAATAGCCATGCTGGCATAGGTAGAACCACCATACCAAGTGCAGCCATCACAAGTAATGGTGTACCCAAACCAGAAAGGTGACTTAATTTATTTTTATTAAATTGATTAAAATAGGCGGTTAATTGCATTCGATACAGCTAGCTCTTAATGATAGTTTTTTGACGCTAACAGTGAAATTGCAAAAGCTATACCAAAAAACAAGCTGCAAGTGAGAAGTTTCAGGGAGCAAAAGATAAATAACTTTATTCATGAAGTAAAAAGCTAAAAGACATTGACTAATAACGCCGAAAAAATTTTTAAAAGCAAGGTGCCTAATTGAGAAATAGTCCGCTATTGCAATTGAAAGCAATGCTGTTATTGAGAATTTTAGCCAGTAATTTAGTATTTAAATTCATCTGGGATGGGTAACTCTTTCGCTATCGGAACGGGTCTTTTCGCTCGGCCTTTTTTATGTTCATTTAACTGATAAATAAAGGCTAATACTTGTGCTACTGCCGCGTATAACTCCTCAGGAATATCTTGATCTATCTCGGCGGTGTAATAAAGTGATCGAGCTAAGACGGGAGATTGAACGATTTCAACACTATGCTGTTTGGCAATAGTGCGAATATGCATAGCCATTTCATCAATGCCTTTAGCTATAAGTATCGGAGCTCCGCCGACCGCGGCATCATATTTTAACGCAACACTGTAATGGGTTGGGTTGGTAATAACAACATCGGCATTTGGCACTTCTGCCATTTGACGCCGTTGAGACATTTCATATTGAGTACGCTTAATTCGCCCTTTTATTTCAGGGTTACCTTCGGTATTTTTATGCTCGTCTTTAACTTCTTGCTTGGTCATTTTAAGCTGCTTAGTATGATTCCAAACCTGATATGGCGCATCAATAGCGGCGATAATACCAATAGAGAGTGCTAATACTAAAAACATCCATAGCAACATATTCACCGCATGACCGAAGTTTGTGGGAATCGTTTCTAGGCTCAACCCTAAAATTTTCTCAAAAAGCCCGCTAAGCAGTAAAAAGGCGACAATAAATACCACAAAAAACTTCAAAATTGACTTAATTAGCTCAACCCCAGCTTGTATACCAAACATACGTTTAAAACCAGCTAAAGGAGAAAGCTTGCTGGCTTTTGGTGCCATAGCTTGCCAAGAAAAACTTATTCCGCCTAGCATAGAATTACCGATAAAAGCGGCTAGCATAATAATAAAAAAAATCCACAGTATTGGCCAAACAATCGAACTTAAAGCATTACCAATCACAACAAATAAAGCATTAATATCCATTACTTCATCACGGGTAAGGGTAAATAAGCGTTTCATTACCTTTGATAGCGCTTGTGCAAGCGAGTTGCCCATCAATAACATAGCAACAGCACTACCCACAAGTACAAACATGGTGCCAAGATCTTTTGAACGAGCTATTTGGCCTTTTTTTCTTGCGTCGGTGAGCTTTTTAGCCGTCGGTTGTTCAGTTTTTTCACCGCTGTCTGAATCTGCCATTTAGGGCACCGCCTGACAATCAATAAGGTAGCAGCTAAATTCCAAAGCACGTTGCCATTGCAACTCAAAGTGAGTTAGAAAATTACCAAACGTTAGCCACATAATGAGCAAACCAGCCATCATGGTAATAGGAAAACCAATGGCAAAAATATTCAGTTGCGGCGCTGCACGAGTCATTACACCAAAAGAAAAGTTAATTAATAACATAGCGGTCAGGGGAGCTAAAGCTAATGAAAGCGCCGTTGCAAACATCCAGCTTCCCCATTGGACAACTTCTTTAAACTTAGTGCTATCTAAATAATCATGTCCAATGGGTAAGGTATCAAAACTAGCCACAACAAACTGCAAATAAGCCAAGTGTCCATCCATCACCCAAAAGAGCAATGACGATAATATTAGAAAGAACTGACCAACCGCGGGGACATTCATGCCACTGGCGGGGTCAACCAATGAGGCAAAACCCAAGCCTGATTGCATAGCAATTATTTGCCCTGCCAAGGTAAAAGTATTGACTACCATGACGGTAACAAAACCTAGCATTACGCCAATAATAGTTTGTTGTCCCACCAATAGCGCGGTATTAAAAGATAATAATTGCTCAATGTGCGTTGGCGGTATCGCTGGCATAATAGCGAGTGTAACCGCTACACATAAAAATAATTTTATACGCGTAGGAATAGTACGAGCGCCAAAGCCTATCATGATCATGACTAAGGCAGAAACACGGGTAAAAGGCAGAATAAAGTCAGCCAGATATTGATTAATAACTGACTCGGTAAACTCCATTAGCTGACCACACTTGGAATACTGGCAACCAGCCTGAAGGTGTAGTCCATCAATTTTCCTATGCCCCAATGACCACCGTAAACAAGGGCGAGCAAAGTAACAATTAGCCGCGGTAGAAAACTTAAGGTTTGTTCGTTAATTGAAGTTGCCGCTTGAAATATAGCGACAAGTAGGCCAATAAATAAGCTAGGCAGGATCACTGCGCTTACTAGCAAAATCACTAGCAGCAAAGCATCTCTTAATATGTCAACAAAGACTTCTGGGCCCATTCTATGTTCTCTTGTTTATTTGTTTAAAGCTTCACGCTTTTATCCACCTAAACCATAACTCGTGGCGATAGTGCCAATCACTAAGTTCCAACCATCAACTAAAACAAACAGCATCAACTTAAACGGTAAAGAGACTATCATTGGCGATAACATCATCATCCCCATGGCCATCAATATACTCGCCACCACTAAATCTATAATCAAAAAGGGAATAAACAAAATAAAACCAATTTGAAAAGCGGTTTTTAGTTCACTAATAATAAAAGCGGGAATAATCACTGTCATGGGTAGGTCTGTTGGTTTATCAACGGCTTCCAACCCTGCCATTGATGCTAATGTATCTAAGTCTTTTAACCTTGTTTGCTCAAGCATAAAAGCGCGCAAAGGCACCTTACCTTTATCAATAGCCTCCACAGAGGTGAGCTGTTTCGCAAGGTAAGGCTGGATAGCCGCTTCATCAATTTGGTTATACACTGGCGTCATAATAAATAAAGTCATAAACAGGGTTAAACCAATAATAACTTGATTTGATGGTGTTTGTTGCAAGCCAAACGCTTGTCGTAAAATAGCCATCACTACGACAATACGAGTAAAAGAGGTCATCATAATAACGGCAGCAGGAATAAAGCTGAGCGCCGTCATAAAAATTAGAATTTGCAGAGTAACTGAGTACTCTTGTGAGCCATCAGCATTAGTGGTTAGCGTTAATGCTGACATAGACAAGTCATCAGCAGCGTATAGACCAAAACTTGGGCTAAAGGCTGTTAACAATAATAAAACCAGTAAGAGAGTTTTTTTCATCATAATTATTTTTGTGTTATTTAACTTACTTTTACTTAACTTTTATTTACTTTAGTTTGTTTATTGCTAGCTTTTTGTAAGAACGCCAGTACATTAGTTGTAATTGGCAGCGATGACTCTGTTGCAGTTACTATTGGCTCGTCTAAACTATCAATCAAGGTTATTTGCTGTGCAGTAACACCTAATACTAACTGTTGTTCTGCTACTTGCACAATCACTAAGCGCTCTTTTGCCCCTAAAGATAAACTAGCGACAACGTTTAGTTGGCTGGTATTTTGTTGAGCAAAATTAAAACGCTTTAACACTAAGGCACTAATAATGATTAAGGCTAAGACCATAAGCAGCGATAATATCATGCTACCAGCATCCATATTCGCCATAACATGCTTACCCACTTCTGGGACTTGCTCTACAACGACGGTTTCTGTCTCTGTACTTTGCTTAATAGCTTGAGTAGAAGTTTGTTGAGCAAAAGTCATTTGCACAACAAAACTTAAAACAATCGCCAAGAATACCTTTAAAAGCTTGCTCATTATTTCAATTTTTTAATACGTTCGATTTGACTAATAACATCGGTTAAACGAATACCAAACTTATCATTGACTACAACAACTTCACCGTGCGCAATTAAGGTACCGTTGACTAAAACATCAAGTGACTCACCTGCAACACGATCCAGCTCAACCACTGATCCTTGGTTTAATTGTAATAAATTTCTAATGCTAATATTACTGCGCCCTACTTCCATTGAAATAGTGACTGGAATATCTAAGATGGCGTCAAGCTTACGTTTTTCTTCTCCTGTTATTGGAGCGCTATCTTCGGTTAATTCTTCTAACTCAACCGCTTCGGCTTGTTCAGATTCTTTAGCAGAGGCTTCGGCTTGTTCATCTAACGCCTCATCCCACATACTTAGATCTTCATCATTGTCATTACTCATACCACTTGCCTCAACATTCAATTCTTTAAAATATAATTTATGATTTATACTAAGTAAATTAAGCTATAAATCATCTTCTAGTAACTGCAACTCTGCATCACTATCAAGGCGTTTTCCGCCTTTGGTTAAAATGGTCAGTTCAGATTTCACTGACTCTGGACGTCTAATTTTTTCTTCAATTTTCAGCGCAACATTTTCTCGACTACGTCCGAGTTTTGCTCTAAATGTTGGCAAATCTTCAATCAGCACCGTGATATGCTCAGGCATTTCTATCGGGATTATATCGCCAGCTTGTAAATCCATCACCTGACTTAACGGCAACTCAACTTCTAAAAACTTAGTATTAATGGCTACAGAGACATCCATAATTTCATCACGAAGTGCTTTCGACCAACGCATATCAGTGTCTTCTTTATCACTTTGTACACCTGCATCAAGAAGCTCTCTAATCGGCTCTAACATTGAGTAAGGTAAAGCAACATGGAAATCACCGCCACCACCGTCAAGCTCAATGTGAAAAGAACTGATCACGACAACTTCGGTTGGGCTAACAATATTTGCCATCGATGGGTTAACTTCAGAGTCAAGGTATTCAAACGACACATCCATCACCGGCGACCAAGCCTCCTTGTAATCTTCAAAAATCAGTTTCAGCAACATTTGAATAATTCGGCGCTCTGTTGGGGTAAATTCACGCCCTTCAATTTTCGCATGGTAACGGCCATCACCACCAAAAAAGTTATCCACTAAAATAAAGACTAAACGCGCTTCCATAGTGAGCAAAGCTGTGCCCTTTAATGGACGAAATCGCACCATATTCAAGCTAGTAGGAACAAATAAAGTATGAATATATTCACCAAACTTGATCATTTGAATGCCGTTGATCGATACTTCAGCAGTACGGCGCATCATATTAAATAAACTGATACGCATATGACGTGCAAAGCGCTCGTTGACCATTTCCAGTGTCGGCATACGGCCACGCACAATGCGGTCTTGTGAAGAAAAATCATAGTCAGAGGTGCCACCTTTATTTTCGGCAACCTCCTCAACTATTTCTTCTTCTTCAACGTCATCAACACCATGTAATAACGCATCAATTTCGTCTTGCGATAATAAATCACTCACTGGTCATTCTCTTTTTCAGCTTGGTTTCTTATTTCTAAGGTAAAACTTCGACTTATAGTTAACAGCTTTACTGTTATTGCATCACAAAGCCGGTAAAAAGTACTTTTACAATGGTTTTGTTACCTTCAACGTCTGTCATTATTTTTTGCACAGCGGCAAGCGATTGCTGTTTTAATGACTCTTTACCGGCACTGGTTGATAAATCATCAGCATTGGCCTGTGAAAAAACCCCCAATAACGTACTTTCAATTAAGGGGACATGCATTTTGGTATTTTCTTCATTTTCACCACCACGCACTAACAGTTGCACACGTATTTCAACAAATCGGTCACGAGCAGCGCCGGGAACATTAAAGCGAAATGGTCTTGGCATTGGTACATAAAGTGCGCTGCCCATTTTAGCTCCTTGCTGTTCAACGCCTTCAGCTTTGCCTGACTCACTATCTAAGGCAGCGTCTAGTTGCTCTTGGCTAACGTCATCACCAGCCATAAAAAAGAAGTAACCACCACCAGCAGCACCGAGTAAGACAACCACAGCGACAATGATGATCAGCATTTTTTTCTTTTTACCACCACCATCTAATTCTAATTCACCTTCATTACCTTTGGCTTTTTCTTTTTCATCTGCCATGAGTTGCCCTTTATTATTTTATATAAATACTATCCCCGTAGATAATATCCTCGAAATGCACCCTAGCCAATGTGTTTTCATCAACTTAATAACATTTCGCTCAATTTCTCAGCATTTATCTTAGATTATTTTTCTTATGCATAATAATCGACAGCATTTACAGAAGAATTAATCATTTTTGCTGATAATGCATGCTCAACTATGTCATCTGCCTGAGCAGTCTCTTGCCCTTCTTGGAAGTCTGAGCCTTCAAAGTTACTTTTATTATCTGACTGTTGCGACTGCTGCTCAACATTGGCATCGCCAACATCCACACCCTGCTGTGCTAACATATCACGTAATTTATGCATATTTTGCTCAAGCGCTTCTTTAGCTTGCTGATTTTGTACTATAAAACTTACTGCCGCTTGCTCATTTTGCAAATTAACTCTTACCTGCATATTACCTAACTCTGGCGGGTCTAAGTTAATATCAAATTGTTGTAATTTTTGCGAAATCATTAGCATGACTTTATCTTTTACCGCATCAGCAAAATCTTTACGGAAAATGGCAATGGTTTCTTGATGCAGCTGAGCATTAGTTTTTTGGCTTTGTGTCACCTCAGTTGATACGGCAGGATTGAGGATGTCAGCGGATTGCTGCTCAAAAATATGCTGTGCTACTTGAGTGGCCTTAGCACTAACATCACTAAAGCTAGCATTGGCAGAAAGCTCAGCCTTCACTGCTTTAATCGATTTATCTTCCACAACAACTTCTTCACTAACTTGGCTTAAAACTTTAGATGATAAATATTCTTGCTCTGATTTTTGCCCTTGAGCCATACTAAACTGTTGCTCAATTAGGTCATTGGCCACATTCATTGTTTGTGTACTGAGGTTAACTCTATGCTCTGCTGACTTTTGAATATTGTGTTGTTCTACACTTTGATTAGCAGTAACTTGATTAATAGCACCTTGATTCACACCAACTTGGCTGCTAGTAATGACTTTACTCTCCTCTAGCTTACCTGAAAGCTCAACATTTATATCACTCAATTCATTATTGATGTCAGTACTGTTTTTGACATTGTTATTAAGGTTAACTTGATTAGTGTTACCTTGTTTTAACTGCGATGAAATTGACGCTTCACTTTGCCCCTGTTGCGCTTGCTTAACCTGGGCTAACTCAGCAATTTTTTCATTCAATGCTGATTGCGTGCTTTTAAATTGACTAGCAGCATCTGCAACTGGTTTTTCACTGTGGCTACCCTGTGTCTTAGCTACATCATTATCAGCTATGAATACTTGTTCTTGTTTAAGCACACCTTCAGCAACGCCATTAATTTTACTCGCTTGTTTAACTATATTTTCAGCCGCGCCATTAGTTTTACTCCCTTGATTAGCTTCAATAAAATCCTTATTGTTAGCTTTAGGCTTAGCGACAACTTCCTGTTTGAATTGATTTTGCACTAGGCTTTCAACGTTTTTGTCTGTTTTTATAGCCGATGACACCAAATTCACGTCTACCACTTTTTGATTTTGCTCGGCTATATTTATTTGCTTTTTAGTGAGTAAATCAGCACTTTCAGCTTTGATTTTTGGCTCAGTGATATCAGTCACGCTTGCCATTTGTTGATTACCTTCAATAACAGCTTTAACAGCTTGATTTGCTGTACCTTTGCCTATCATTGAACTTGCATCAGAAGCACTTAGCAGGTAGTTTTTATCCGTTATGTTTTGTGCTAGCTCTTGTTCAAGTTGCTCTGTTGATAGCGCTTTAGCCACACCAGACAAATCAGCAACCAAATTTCTGCCATTGAGTAACAGTTGTGCCTCATACAAGGCTTTTTGCTCAGCAGATAAATGCTCAAGTTTTTTTTCTAATTGCGTAGTCAGTTGCTCAGGTTGAGCAACTAGGGTGTTATCCGCTTTATGGAGAAATGACATTAATTGTTCTGGTGCTGATAATGCTTGCTCTTCTGAGCTGTTAGCTAATGATGCAGCGGCGTCTTGACCATTTTTGCCGCTGGTGGCAACTTCTTGCTGCGCAGTTTCTAGCCCTTGTCTTTCAATGCTTTTGTTTTCATTAACACTATCATCACTTGCTTTATCTAATTGTTTAGTCGTTTGTTGAGCTAATTTTTCTGCCTCACTGTTATCTGTTAATTTTGATGTATCAGTCTTGTTAGTGCCTTTATTCACAGGACTATTAGCAAGGTGTTGATCAATTAACTGCGAGAAATCTTCACTATATTTTGTGCCAGTAAAAGCAGCGCTTTCATCCATCACATCGACACTTTGTGAAACACTAATTGGTAATACATTCAGTTGTGGCATAATTATTCCAATCACTATAATTGATAGCAAAGTTAAAACTAAAGAAGTTATTTATTTGTTCACTATAGAATGTTGCAAAAAACATTCCAATTTCACTTTCTGATTGGTGAAAGCCTATTAACTTGAAGAGGACTGACGACGAATAAATTGTTGAGTCGCTATTTCATCAAACATATTTTGTTCTTTTTTATTGGCTATTTTAGTCAACGCTAGCTGTCGTTTAGCTGCTAACATTTCCACCGCTTGCACTTTTTGACGCTGTTTAATCCAGAGTGTTTTACTTTGTTCAACCAGTGCTTTTGCCTGCTTCATGGCTATTTCTACTTGTGAGGAGGCATAATCAAGTTTGCTAATAAAAGCATGATAGTGATTATAGGTGGCGCTATCTAAACCAACACTCGAGCGTTGACTTAAACGTTTCATATACTCTAAACGGTAATCAGCAACACTTTGCAAGCGGATTAAATTTTGCTGATAATCATTTTCTGCGCTACGCAGTGTGTTGGCCGCTAATTTTTCTTTACCTTGTTCAAATTTTAACAAGGTTTCAAGTTGTTCTGTTGCCATAATGACTCTCCAAAAACATTAATCGCTATACTCTACAAGTTAAGCATTCATAGCTTGATTAGCATTGGCTTGGCTATTAGCCGTGGCAGCGGCAATAATTTCTTTTAACTGGCCAACACTTTGCTCATAAGGTATGACTTCTTGCATTTGTTGCTGTAAAAAGAAATTAATGACCGGCACAACATTAATCGCTTGATCAATGCGAGGATCATTACCTTGGGTATAGGCTCCAATGGCAATTAAGTCTTTATTCTGTTGATACACCGAGTAAATTTGTTTCAATTGACGAGCAAGCACTTGATGCTCTTCACTAGTAACCATGGGCATAACCCTAGAAATTGAACTTTCAATATCTACAGCAGGGTAATGACCCGCATCGGCTAACTCTCGCGATAAGACAATATGCCCATCTAATATAGCTCTTGAAGCATCGGCAATAGGATCCTGCAAATCATCACCTTCGGTTAATACCGTATAAAAGGCTGTTATCGAGCCCTGAGCTTCACCGCCGTTACCTGCACGTTCAACTAACTGGGGTAATTTTGAGAATACTGACGGTGGATACCCTTTAGTAGCTGGCGGCTCACCAACAGCTAAGGCAATTTCACGCTGTGCTTGCGCATACCGTGTTAATGAGTCTAGTAGTAATAATACATTAAGCCCTTGATCACGAAAGTACTCGCTAATTTGTACCGCACTCTCACAACCTTTTAAGCGCATTAATGGCGAGTTATCTGCGGGGGCTGCAACCACCACAGAGCGAGCACGCCCTTCTTCCCCTAAAATTTCTTCAATAAACTCTTTTACTTCTCGACCACGCTCACCGACTAAACCAACCACAATAACATCAGCGTTAGTACCTCGGGTCATCATGCCCATCAACACACTTTTACCCACCCCTGAGCCGGCAAATAATCCCATGCGTTGGCCTTTACCAACACTGATAAAACTATTAATGGCTCTCACACCAACATCCAACGGTTCAGTAACGGCTCGTCTAGATAATGGGTTTATCGGTTTATTATCATTAACATAATCACTGTCTGGTTCAATAGGCCCTTTGCCATCAAGGGGTTTACCAATACCATTAATAACTCGGCCAAGCAGTTTCATTGATAAGGGCAAATGTAGCTTGGTTGATACAGGTAAAACTCGTGCCCCCGGTGAAACACCACGCAAGCTTTCTTCTGGCATTAAATAAGTAATATCTTGAGCAAAGCCAACGACTTCAGCGAGTAAATCACCATGTATGGTTTCGACTAAACATTGACTACCTACATGCGCTTTTACCCCGACAGCTTCTAAAGTCAGGCCAACAACTCGTACCAAGCGTCCAGCGACACTCTCCTTAAAAGGATGGACAAAATTTTGACTGTTTTTAAGTCTTTCACTGATGCGGAGGCTATCTACCATTGTTGATCCTGTATTGACTAATATAGAGAGTGTTACATAACTTTGCTTTACTCTAAACCCGTCACTTTTTTATTGATGCAAAGCATCTTGCAAAAAAGACTCCAACACTTGCTTAAGGCGAGATTTCATTTGTAAATCAATATTGGAAGTACTATTTTCAATTTGACAACTACCTGGCGCTAATTGCGGTGCAGGTAGCAAATGCCAGCCGCTGTCCAAAAGGTGTTTTTCACCAAATTGTTGTTCAACAAGTTTGATATCATCAGGATGTAAATAAATTTGTGTTTGTACTTCATTACTAGGAAGTGCTTTGATACCTGTACTAATAGCAGCCATTAAAATATCAGGATTCGTTTTTGCTTCGTGTAATACTACCGCCTCGGTAATTTGCACCACTAGATTAAGCAGCTGTTCTTCCACATTCTTCTCAACAGTAGCAAGAGGTTTATCAAGCTGTTCTATCAAGCTTTTCCAGTTAGCACTTAGGGTATCTATGCTTTCTTTACCTTGAGCTAAACCCTGCTCTTTGCCCTCTTCTAATCCTTGAGTTGTTCCTTCTGTCACACCTTTAGCTTTACCTTCTTCATAGCCTTTGGCAAAACCTTCTTCTTTGCCTTGATTAAAACCTTCCTCATGTGCCGCTTGCCTAATAGCTTCAATTTCTTCAGCGGTAAGCGGCTCAACTTCAACCTCTTCCTCTTCTGGTGGTTCAAAATGCCAATTAGCTTTTTTACCTAAGGCATTGGTTTGAGTTTCTTGCTCAGGCGTTGGTGCATTTTCAACACTAGGTAATGACCAAACATCTAAGTCTTGTTGGTCAGCTTTGATTATTCGTACCGGTGATTTTTTCATTGTTAAAAACCTTGCTTACCTTATTTCTTATAAGCTATTTATCAAATATAACTTGCCGCAAGAAAAAGTAGTGAGTTGCTAAAGACTAAATTATTCTGTATACCTTTTCGCAACTTATCACGGCAATTTGTTACTTATACTAAGTTGTTTGCTTATAAGAAATCATCACCGCCACCGCCGCCAAGCATGATTTCACCCGCGTCAGATAATCGACGAGCAATTGAAAGAATTTCTTTTTGTGCTGCTTCCACTTCACTAATACGTACAGGTCCCATCGCTTCCAAATCATCCGTCAGCATTTCTGCGGCACGTTTAGACATGTTACTAAGAATTTTTTCTTTAAGGGCATCATCTGTACCTTTGATGGCTTTCATCAAGGCCTCTTGTTGCACTTCTCGTAAAATGGTTTGCATACCTCTATCATCTACATCAACTAAGTTTTCGAAGACAAACATCAGATCTTGAATTTGTTGACTCATTTCTTCATCATTTTCACGAATAGAGTCCATAAGCATACCTTCCATATTGGTATCTAAATAGTTCATGATGTCTGCAGCGGCTTTCAAACCACCCATTTTAGCAGCTTGAGTACCCGCTTGACCTGCAAACTGTTTCTCCATGATTTCATTCAATTCTTGTAATGCTGCCGGTTGCACTTCTTCTAAATTGGCAATACGCATCATTAAGTCTAGACGGACTTTTTCGGTAAATTGGCTCATAATTTCAGCCGATTGCTCAGGCTCTAAATAAGATAAAACAATGGTTTGAATTTGAGGATGCTCGTTACGAATAATATTTGCTACTTGCTTAGAGTCCATCCATTTCAAAGAATCTAAACCTTTAGCGCCGCCACCCATAACGATTTGATCAATCAAGTTGCCCGCTTTATCTTCACCTAAAGCTGCTGTTAACGCTTTACGAACAAACTCTTCACTTTGGAATCCAATAGTAGAGAAGTTTTGAATTTCATGAATAAACTGTTTATGTACAGCAGTAATTTTTTCTTGGGTAAAATCTTCCATCGCCGCCATCACAGTACCTACTTGCTGTACTTGCTTGGGCTCTAGATGTTTTAGAATTTGCGCAGCATCTTCTTCTGACAAACTCAGTAATAAAATACCGGCTTTTTCCGCACCATCTAACTTATCAACATCAAAACCAGCGAGAGCCGGGGCTAATTCACCAACGTCTGTTTCATCACTCATCTTCGTTCAACCAACTTTTTACTACTTGCGACGATAATTCTGGTTCATTCGCTACTAAAGCGCGAACCGCTTTTAAAACATCTTCATCTCGATGAAGGTCAGGCAATTGTAGACTACCATCAGGGGCAAAACCAACATTACCTGCATCAAATTCAGAGGTAAGCATATCCATAGTTTCATCACCTAAATCAATATGGCTATCCAGTGATTTATCACCATAATCTTCAGGTGTTCTGTCTGGGTAAATTAAGCGTTTAAGCATTGGACGAACAACCGCCAATATCAGCACAATAATAACTAAAGCACCCATCACTAATTTTAGTATTTTTATAAACCAAGGTTGTTCCCAAATAGGTAATTGTTCAACTACACCAAATTCAGAACGACTAAATGGGATAGTGATCACTTCCAAGACATCACCACGTTGTAAGTCAAAGCCTATACTGCCCTGTAATAAGCGACGAATAGCAGCAATTTCAGCGACAGACCTCGGGACTTTTGCCAAAGCTAGCGCTTGAGAGCCTTCTTCACTTTCAACATCTGTATTTGCGGGTGTAGACGCTGCGATGTTTACATAATCAAGGGCTACTGAAACACTCACTTTGCGAATAATACCTGCTTGTTGCTTAGTATGACTGATAGCTTCATCAAGTTCGTAGTTTTTAGTTGACTCACTATGCTTTCGACTAGGCATTGCTTTCTTTTGCCCCCTAGTCGCATCTTCTGGGATGTTTGACTCTAATGGTGGTTGATTGGTTAGGGCACCAGGAATGCCACCTAATGCACCGCCGATAGAGTTGTCTTCAACTTTCATTTCACTACGTAAAGCAGGTAAATCAGAATTATAGCGACGGGCAGTCTCTTCTGTATGGGTGAAATCCATGGTGACATCAACTTGCGCCGTGTAATTACCTAGACCAACGACAGGGATTAAAATACTGTCAATTTTGTCCATGTATTCTTGTTCACGTTTTTGTTCAATTTCAAACTCGCCGCGAGAACGTGAAGAAATTGAATCTTGAGAGCCTGAATTGAGAAGGCGACCATTTTGATCCGTCACTGTCACTCTGTTTGGGCTTAAGCCTTGTACTGCCGAAGCAACAATATCCACCACAGCATCTACTTCTTCAGCAGATAAAATGCGACCACGTTGCATAGTAACGACCACAGTAGCAGATGGATTCTTTTCACGGCGGGCAAAAATATTTTCTTTGGGAATAGCTAACAGCACTTTTGCTCTTGAAATACTTTGTAGCTGCTCAATGGTTTTAGCTAACCTTTGTTCACGACCGTATTTTAATCGCTCGCGCTCCAGTCGTTGACTAACACCAAAACCCATATCTTTCATTAAGACGTCTTCACCTTGAGAAGGTTCATTGGTTAAGCCTTCACGCGCGAGTAATAATTTTACATTTTGGTATTCATCACTAGGCACAGAAATAGTGTTATTTTCTTGACGATAGTCCACTTTATTGGCATCAAGAAAGTCCATGGTTTGAATGAGTTGTTCAGTAGGTAATTTAGATAAAAAGCGATAATCCGGTTCATTGGCTAAAATAATGACAAAAACAGCAATGGCTAAGCAAATAGATAATGCCACCACTAAAGTAATTTGGCGTAGAATATCAACATTACCTAAAGCAGCAGAAAAACCTGATTTTTGCTCTTGCATAGCACCATGTTCGCCTGAATCACTGGCGATCATATCTGTACCAATATCAGTTACTACCATTGTATTTGTGTCAGCCACTTAACTTCTCCGATTACTGCTTAATTTTATATGATGAAAATATTCACTAACTTAAATTGATTATTTTGGTTAGATAAAATCAATTAGAACAAGGCGCTTGAATGAAGAATAGCTTGTCTGTTGTGATTGAAAGCAACGCCGTTATTATTGATTTAAGCAACCTAAACTAGACTGGCATGCTCATTATTTCTTTATAGGCTTCAACAAATTTATTTCTAACTTGTACAGTAGCATCCAAAGCAATGCCTGATTTAGATGAGGCTACCATCACTTCTGCCAACGTGACATTGCGATCACCCATTTCAAACGCCACTTTTTTAGTGCCAGCATCTTGTTGAAGCTCATTGACTGTTTTTAAAGCATCAGTGAGTAAATTACCAAAATCATTGCTAGATTGATTAACCTTACCACTAGCGTTGACCGCTTGCAGATCTCCACCAACAGCAGGTATTTTACTACCTGTAGCTTGTAATGACATATTTTGCATCTGGGCAAGTAAAGAATTTGTTTTGATATCCATGATGAGCTCACTTGTGTCAATTTTTTGCTTATAAAAGCCGTTAACAGCCTATTAGTAGGGACATTGCAAACTTGATGCCAAAACATTAGTAAAAGTGGAGAATTACGAAAAACGAGAAAAACCAAAGGTGAACTAATATCAACTTTGGCTTAACGTTCTCATCTTTCTTGTAACTCTAAATCGATACTCGTCGCTGATTTTATGCGGGTATTTGAATACCTGAATCACGCATACGGGCAATTTTGTAACGTAAAGTTCGAGGACTAATACCCAAGCGCTCGGCGACCTCTTTTCGGCTACCATTGCAGGCTTGTAAGGTATCTAGAATAATTTGATGTTCTTGCAATTTAAGTTCACTGCCTAATTTATCATCAGGTACAGCTTGCGGCTCTACTTCGCCAATATTCGCCGTTTCAAAGTTTTCAATCAGCAAATCTTGAGCATCAATAATTTTATTACTGTGTAAAATAAGCGCTCTTTGTACAACATTATCTAGCTCACGCACATTACCCGGCCAGCTGTAAGCATTTAATTTACTTCGTGCTGCGGGGCTAAACTCTGCGACTTGCTCGCCACTTTTTTGACAATAACACTCAACCAAGTGCTGAGCTAAAGGAAGAATATCATCGACACGCTCAGCCAAAGGTAACCAAGTTAATGGAAATACATTTAAGCGATAGTATAGATCTTCTCTAAAATCCCCTTTACTCACTGCTTCTTTTAAGTCTCTGTTACTGGTAGCAATAACACGAACATCTAAATTAATAGTTTTTCTGCCGCCTAAGCGCTCTACTTCTCGCTCTTGCAACACTCGCAAAATTTTTGCTTGTAAACCTAAGTCCATCTCGGTAATTTCATCGAGCAAAATAGTGCCACCTTGCGCTTGCTCAAACTTACCAGGGCAGGCTTGAATAGCGCCAGTAAATGCGCCTTTTTCATAACCAAACAAGGTTGCTTCAAGCATATTCTCAGGGATAGCAGCACAGTTAATAGCAACAAAAGGCTGTTTTGCTCGCGGCGAGTTATTATGCACATATTGTGATAACACCTCTTTACCTGAACCACTTGGACCAAGCACCATAACAGAGGCTTCAGTCGTCGACACTTTACGAGCAAGATTGAGCAGTTCAATGCTTCGCTTGTCGGCGACAATCGGTGAATTTTTATTAACAACAGAGGGTGGAATATATTGGCTAACCATATTGAGTAGCACTTCAGGTGCAAATGGCTTGGCAATATAATTACAAGCACCATCTTTCATCGCCTGCACTGCATCATCAATGGTACCGTAGGCAGTCATTAGCAATACTGGCATATTAGGTAACTGATTTTTTATACTTTTGAGTAATGACAAACCAGACATGCCGCCCATTTGCACATCACTGACTACCAAGTCAACCTTATGATTTTTCAATAACAAAAGTGCAGTTTCAGCTGAATCAGCTTCTACACATTGATAGTTAGCTAAGCTTAAGGTGTCAATTAATGCCTCACGTAAACCCGCATCATCTTCAACCACAAGTATTTTATGATGACTCATTTTGCTTCTCCTAGCTTAGTCTTGGCAAGTAGTGGTAACTTCAAGCAAAAATGTGCTCCTTGTCCTGCTTGACTAAGGTAACTTACTTCACCTTGATGAGCCTCTAGCACCGACTTCACTACAGCCAGACCAAGGCCTGTACCTTTTGAACTTGAGGTGTAAAAAGGCTCAAAAATCTTATCGATAATTACTGCATCAATACCAGGGCCATTATCTTGAACACCGATAAACACTGAACTTTGCTCAACATACACTTGAATGTTAATAATTGCAGGCTCAGATTTTGCGACTGAAGCAGCCTGCAAAGCGTTATGAATTAGGTTTTGTATGGCGCCAGCTAAGGCATTTTTATTGGCTAAAATTTGACAATCATCATTATTTAAGTGCAAGTTTACTTGTGCTTTAGCCTTGGTAATTAATGCGTCCATCGCTTGGACGGAATCATTAATGAGTTCATTAACAGACAGCGGTGCAACAACTTGCTCATTGCCACTTTTTGAAAACAGTAGCATGTCATTGACTTGTTGCTCTAAATCACGCAAACGAGCACTGAGTTTTTCTTGAAAAGTACCACGGGCACTATCCGTTAACTTTCTATTTGACAGGTTAGCGCTATACAACATAGCAGCAGATAAAGGTGTACGAATTTGATGAGCTAAGGTTGACACCATTTTACCTAACGAAGAAAGGCGCTGCATTTGTCCTACTTTGTCTTGTAATAAACGCGTTTCAGTTAAATCGGTAATCATGATCAACTGACCCGGTTGAGTACCTAAGCTGGCTATTTCTAACTTAACACGACGACCATCTTTAAGTGAAACCTCATGCCAATCATCTGCTCTAGGTTTAAAAGAGCGAGCAATAACATTAAACCACAGTTGTCCTAAGATAGGCTCATCGAGTAAGCTTCTAGCCACTTTATTGATTTTGACAACAATACCGTTACCATCAAGCATCACCAAACCCGTTGGCATCATTTCAATCAATTGATCTGCCATTTGCGTTTGTTTTAGTGCCTGAGTTGGCGTTGATGTTGATGTTGATAACGACATAATAGGCGCTGTCAACTTATTTGGGCTTTGTTTTACCTGAGATAGCTGTGCAAGCTCATAGCGCAATGCAGCTAACTCACCAGGAAAAGCTTCTTTAGCTAACATGCCCTCTTTATTATTAAAGGCAACATTGGCTGGAGTAAAGGTATGAGTAGCATCGAAATGCTGTCCTAGTGCCATAAAACAAAGTCCAAATAAAAAATTATCTACTTTATTTGAAGCATTTTATGTGCCACAAGTTTTACTGTTAACTATCAAGTGGTTACATAAGCTTTAAGCGTTATAACGATGTCAAAGTATTGGCAGGCATCAAGCATCACTCTGAGGTAGGTGACAGTCGTTAAATAATGACAAACTACCTTAGGCCTTGCTAGGCTGTCGGTTTTTGCAAATCATACTTACGCATTTTTTCAACTAGTGTCGTTCTGCGCATCCCCAATGTTTCAGCAGCGCGGGCAACCACCCTGTCATGTTTAACTAAAGATTGCGAGATCAGAGAAATCTCTAATTCGGCTAAGTACTCTTTTAAATTTAAACCTTCGCTGGGTAAAACACCTGCATTGGGCTCGGCTTGAGTTGCTGCATTAACAATTTTTTCGCTGGTATCAGTGTCTTCATCACTGTCATCATCGTAATCAAAACCTGAAAACAATTCATTAATGGCATCCTGCTCTTGCAGTTCTTCTGGGTATTCTGGTGTATACGCTTCTACTTCAATATGCTGATATTTTAGCGGTAACTCGGCAACATCAACTATTTGATCGCCATACATAATCAACATACGCTCAATTAAATTAGATAATTCACGAACATTACCTGCCCAAGGATGTTCCATTAACGATTCAATAGCTTTTTCGGTAAAGCGCAGGGTTTTACCTTGTTCATGTTCAAAGCGACTTAACAATTCTTTTAGTAATAATGGAATATCTTCTTTTCGCTCACGTAACGCTGGCGTCTCAATAGGAAAAACATTTAAGCGATAGAAAAGATCTTCCCTGAAATCACCCGATTTAATCATATCTTCTAAATGCTGATGAGTAGCAGCAATAATACGAACATCAGCCTTAATACTTTTACTACCACCAACTCGTTCAAAAGTACGCTCTTGCAATACACGCAACAGTTTTACTTGCATAGGTTGTGGCATATCACCTATCTCATCAAGAAATAATGTCCCACCTTCGGCTAATTCAAAGCGCCCTTTACGAGCTGAAATAGCGCCAGTAAAAGCACCTTTTTCATGACCAAATAATTCACTTTCTAATAACTCACCCGGGATTGCACCACAATTAACGGGTACAAAAGCCCCTTTGGCTCGCTCAGATAAGTTATGAATATTTCGGGCAACAACCTCTTTACCTGTTCCGGATTCACCAAGTACCAACACACTAGCGGGTGTTTTTGCCACTTGCTCAATTAGAAAACGTACTTCACTCATAGGCTTACTGGTGCCTACTAATGATCGAAATAAAGCGTTAGAGCGAAATTTTCCCCTAGTGCGAGGCAACTTATTATGATATTGGTGACAATGATGAACGAGCTCAGTTAATTGCGCATAGTTAAGTGGCATTGATAAACTGCCAATAATATTAACATGACCGTTTAAGTTGCTAGCATCAAGCACATCGTGCAGTAAAAAAGGAATTTCAGGATTGTTTCTAACTATATTTGCTGTTGCTAATGATATATCACCCGCTAAAATTACCGTAAGCAAATGATCACTTCCCTTAAATACGGCAGCTATTTCATCTTGCGCACATTGAAGAAAATGTTCGCCAACAAAGGATAATACCGTTGCTAATTGGTGCGTTCTTGCAATGTCGTTGTCTATAACAAGAATTTTCTTGTGACCATTTATTTGGGAAATTGGCAATGTAGGAGAAGTACGAGACATAGATAAGCAATTACTTGTGACTAATTTTAGTAATGATTTTAGCTATTAATCACAATTAAGCAACAAAAATTTGACGGGGATCAGCCATTATTTTGACATTTTTTTCATACACCTTGTAATGGGTGTTTTTCCCTCAAGAAGTATCCTTTACTGCCGATAAATACTCTAAAACAATTATTTTTTATTTATTAGTATTACTCCCAAGATAATGAGTTTATTTTTTACCGCGTAACATCACTAGAAACTCTAAGGCATTCTCGTTACTTTTGTTCGTTTGTCCTGTGGTATGCCTATTAACTCAGTAACTGAGTTTGTATTAAAATGACAAGGGTAACTATTGTGTCAAAAAGTTGATAGCCGATAATCAATAAAGCTAGAAACAGCTTTTACAACAAATCAACTAACCAAAGCACAAAGAAAATCACATATATAAAGATTTATTTTCAATCAGTTACAATAATATTACGTAAGGCATCGTAAAAATGGCATAAAAAAAGCATAAAGAGTATGAATATTTTTATAACCATATTTTAGCAAAAGTAGGAAAATCAGATGTTGATCATAAATGGTACTGCTGAATTAATGCAAGATAATGAAGAGTTCACTAAAGGAACCCGACATGAGTTTAATATGTTTTCAAGAGAAATGCCTTTTGAGCAACAACTCACACAAATAGAAGAGTATTTGGTTAACCGTGGCTGGGACAATATTGAAGTTCTGGATAACGGTGTTATTAACGATGCTGAAGAAATCACTCATAGCGTATTACAGCAAGCTTACCAAAAAGCACAGAATGAAGGCTTTGCGGTAACAGTAAATAATCAAGCGTTAACTTAGTGCCGTTGTAGCTATACAACAAAGCCCTAAGTATATTGTTTCAATTCGACAAGTTTCCTATACTAAAGATATAGCTAACTAGGAGGTGTCTATGACACATGCATCACTTAAAAAGTATCAACAAACAAATAAAAGCACAGCCCAAGAAGCTTCACCTTATCAGTTAGTTGCTATGTTATTTCAAAAACTACTCGGTAATATTGCCACCGCTAAAGGGGCTATTTCTCAAAAAGATTTTGAGAAGAAAGGGACCGAGCTGTCAAATGCTATCGCCATTATCGGTGTCCTCGAAGGCTCGTTAGACTTTGAGCAAGGGGGCGATGTCTCTAATAATTTAGCATCACTTTATAACTTCTGCTCAGAGCAGTTACTGGTTGCCAGTACTAATAATGATATCGACAAGCTAGAAGAAGTAATCCAAATTCTTTTACCCATAAAAGCAGGTTGGGACACTATCCCACTAGAAAACCAAACACAGGTCAGTTTTTAGTGGCAAATAGTACAAAACAAGCCCTTGAGAAAATAAATGAAGTATCGCGACAATTACTGTCGCGCATACTCATTGTGCAAAGTAGCATCCAAGAAAAACCAAAAGCTCAGGATGAGCCTATTACTAATGAGCCAAGCACTAATGAGCAAATAACAGATCATGAACTAACTGAATTAATGTCTAAAAGACAAAGTTTAGTCAACGATTTATTTGAAAAAAGTACTGCCGAAGAAATATCGTTAGAGATTACTTTATTAAACGAGATGATTGCACTTGATAGTGAATTATCTAGCAAGTCTCATGCGTGTAAACAGGCCTTAGCTGAACAAGTAATAAAATTGAAAAAAAGTAAAAAAGTAAAAAAGTCTTATCAACAATATTAAGGTAACAACTTCTAAGTACCTCTCCACAAAAAATACATACTTCTCATCACAGGTTCGAAACGTTTAATTTTTATACAAAACAAACTATACTCTATCTATATTTGAAGGAAGTGGGTGAGAGCCTACCTTATCTGAAAACAAAACGCTGGAGTATATTATGTCAATTGCTAACCCATTGACGGCAAGTAGTGATGTACAGCGTATTTTTGTGCCTAATACAGAATCGCAGAGTAAAGAAAAGCCTTTAAAGCCTGATTTAGGTGTCTTTTCGAAGGATGTTGTTGAAATATCAAAGCTTGGTCTTGAAAAGCAACAAAAGGAAACTCAAGTTGAAGCATCAAGAAAAATTGAAGATATTGCCAGTGAGGTGATTAGGATCAGCTCAACCATTGGTAGAGCACATTCGGTGGGTAACTTAACAAATAGTCAAGCCAGTAGCCTTTATAATAAGATAGCCACATTGCTTTAACTTAATAACTGGCTACTTATCTTTCTTGACTACACCAGGCATATTGTCAAGCTGAGCCATTAAATAACTACTAGTAGAGTTTAACTGGGCAACGAGTAAATCCATGGCATTATACTGAGCATACAATCGAGCCTCCAAAGACTCAATCTTACGGCCAAAAGCTAGTTTGTCATCATCGATACGATCTAGTTGGCTGGTTCTACTGTCAATACGGTTTTGGATAATACCGTCCGAGTCAGTATAAAAATCTGTTAAAATTTTAAGTGAACCAGCAAAGCCATCGGTGCCATCGGTGCCGACAAAAAATTGCTGAACGCCATCAACATCACTGTCAATAAACTCTTTTAAATCTGCCGTATCTAAACTCAAAACACCATAACGGTCACTTCTTACGCCTAGCTCAGATAAAGATAAAGTATTGCCATTGCCAGTATCAAAACTTTTACTGAGCTGTTGACGTAATTTACCCATTACGCCACGCAGCAAAGAATCCCCGGCTAAAGGCCCTGAACCAGACTCTCCTGCCGCACCTAACTGTTTGCTTAATTTGTGCAATTCATTATAGCTTTCAACAAACTTCCCTACACCAGACTTAATGTTAGCATTATTAGCACTAAAACTAATTTGACTGATATCATCGTCAACGTCATGCATTTTTTTAGCAGTAATATCAACACCATCAATAACGTCTTTAAACTCATTACTGCTATTGGTAACAACTAAAGTACCATCAATAGTAATTTGCGCATCAACAGCTTTATCAACTTCAGTTAAGTTATTAATATGATTTAGAGGGTCTGGATCTGAAACATCGTAGGCAAGACGAGATAAGCCATTACCATCAACATGATTACCATCACTATCAGTCACTGTGGAAGTAATAGCGTTAGCAACACCTGTTTCTTTACTGGTCATAATAAGGTGTTGACCAGCATCGTCAGTCACTATGGTGGCAATCACAGAGTCATTATCAACACTATCATTAATGGCATCACGAATATCACTTAAGGTATCGGTGGCCGAAACAGCAATATCAAAGTTTTCAGTATCAACGGCGATATTTAGCGTGCCTTCACCAACAGCCTCACTACCGTCAATAGCACCAGACATCAGTTTATGAGATTGCGCTAAGGCATCAACTTGTAGGGAGTAGTTACCAATTTGCGCATCTTTACTGGCCGTTAAACCAACAAAGCTATCGGCACCACTGGCTCTTCTAAGCTGATAATTATCAGCATCGGCTAAGTCAGCAATAGAGTCTATAACACTTTCTAAGGCTGATTTAAGTGCGCCAATAGCAGAAATATCTGTGGTAATCTGTGCTTGCTGTTTGTTTGTTCTAGAAACAAAAGGGGCAGTTTCAGCGCCGACTATAGCACTAACAATTTCGCTAACTTGTAAACCTGAGCCTATCCCTGTAAACGTTAAATCAGGCATAAGTCCCCCTTTATTTCAAATTCCACATTATATAAAGACGAACTCATTCGCCTGTATATATTTCTAACACATGTTTATCTGATTGATGCAATTCTACACCTTAGCATCAACAAAACCACCAACCATTTCAGAAAGCTTAGCCACTAAAGTAAGCACTTCTTCAGAAGGAAATTGCTTAACCAAATCACCACTAGATTTATCAATGACTTTAATCACATCTCGACCGGAGTCTTTATCAACGGAAAACTCCAAACCACGATTCATTTCTCCAACAAAATCTTGCAATTGTTGCGCCACTTTCTCAAGCTGCTTTGGTGTTAACGGTTCTTGGTTAACCTCTTGAGCCTGCTCCTTAGCAGTAACATCTTGCTGTTTTTTAGCCTCTATAAGTTCGCTTACTTTTGCTGATACTTCAGCAGGCTCTACAGCTTTATTAAACTCAGGAGTTAAGCTAGTCAAACCAAGGTCTGCACCACTTTGTACTACACTCATTATAGACTCCTCACATCATTTTAAAAACACTGTTTCTATTGCAACATTTCAACAAAAACTTAAAAGCAGAAAAGGAAGGAGTATGTTAGCCCCTTCCTTCTTCTTATTTCAGGCTAGGCCATAAGCCTTTTTCAATTAACCAATTAAGCTAAGTGCAGCTTGTGGCAATTGGTTCGCTTGCGCTAAAATTGACGTACCTGCTTGTTGCAAGATTTGGTTTTTAGTCATTTGCGCCGTTTCTGTTGCAAAATCAGTATCTTGAATACGGCTACGAGACGCTGACACATTCTCTTGGATATTAGCCAAGTTACTGACGGTATGGCTAAAACGGTTTTGTAATGCACCTAAGTCTGCACGTTGTTCATCAATTTGTGTTAATGCCGCATCAATTGACTCTAAAGCTGCTTGTGCACCCGTACCATCAACACCACTAATATCAATTGAATTTATCGCAGTACCTAATGCTGATG